>ENA-OURC01000062-OURC01000062.1-human-gut-metagenome-genome-assembly--contig:-NODE-62-length-58987-cov-15.6275_pt1 | contig 58987 bp, 71 predicted proteins | sample MGYA00243026_ERZ508738 | MGnify/ENA primary metagenome ERZ508738 (study PRJEB26277, sample SAMN04329806) | human gut metagenome | biome: human-associated habitat | host: Homo sapiens | place: USA...
TCATAGACTGTACAATTTAAGCACAAGTGAAAAGTATTGAAAAATAAGAAAAAATTGATTATAAACACCTTATAAAAAACTGTCTATCTTGACAGTTTTTAAATTTTTTAGAAAAATTACTGGGGTGGTGAAAAAAGAATAGTGAGTAATGAAAACAAAATAGGATATTATGCAATTATTCCATCAACGGTTTTATTCAATGAAAAACTCAAAGCAAATGAAAAGCTATTATATGCGATAATAACAGTCTTATCTAATAAAGAAGGTTATTGTTATGCTTCCAATGGTTATCTGGGGAGATTATTAAATGCAAAGCCACATACAGTTTCAAAATGGGTATCACATCTAAAAGAATTAGAATTTGTATGTTTAGATATTATTAGGAATGATAAAGGTGAAATTATACAAAGACGAATTTATCCTAATGACACACCCTATACGATAAATAGGACATACCCCTATTCGATAGAAAGGACAAAGGGTATGTCCCAAAAAGGACAGTATAATAATATAATAGATAATAATATAAATAATAAGATAGATAGATTATTTTATTATATATTAGATGAAGAAAAAGAAATTCCAGAGGAATTTATAAATGTTGAATATAATGAAATAATTGTTGCTTTAAAAAGGTATGACATGATTTATTCAAAAGAAAGTATGCAATATATATCAACTGAGAATTTAGATAAAATAAAAGATATAACATATATTATTGCATTAATGGTCAAAAATAAGTTGTTTTATTTATCAAACAAAGTTAGTAGAGATAAGTTGATTCAAGTATATAATGATTGCAAAGATAGAGAGAATCAATATAAAGGAACAGATAATCAAATTGAAAATTTTATTAACTATTATTATAAGAGTATAGAAAATGAACTTACGAAGGATGTAACAATCCCTTCTTCTTTTATGCCAGATAATAGTGAAATAGAAATTTAATATTAAGAATATGAGGTGATTGCTATGCTGGATTCATAGATAATAAGGATAAAATAAAAAAGGAATTTTTTATAAAAATTTATAGGATAATATTAACAGTATTAACATTGATAAGTTTGATAAAAGGTAAGAGATTATGAAATGGATTAGATTGATAATAGAATTTATTATTATAATATTTCTTTGTATTTTAAGTACATGCATATACTATTTATTGAAAGATTATAAAGAATTAAGTGAAAGTAATAAAGATACAAATAGTATAATTGAAAAATCAATTATAACAGATGAAATAACAAATAGAGATGTTATTAATTGGGATTATCTTAAATTGGTAAATGAACATATAATTGCTTGGATAAAAATTGAAGGAACAAATATAAATTACCCAATATTAAAAGATAATACTCTTTATTATTTAAAACATACATTTGAAAAGAAATACAATAATAATGGTTCAATATTTACTACTAATGCTTTCCCATTTAAAGATAATGAAACAATAATATATGGTCATAATATGAAAAATGGCTATATGTTTTCAGATTTGAGCAATTATCTTAATAAAGAGTTTCTATACAATCATAATAAATTTAAGATATATACTCCAGAATGTAATTATCAAGCGACAATTATAAGTGTATATTCTATAGGAAGTGATACAGAAAATGATAATATAAAATTACTAGATTTTAATGAGAAAATAGCATACTACAAGAAAAGTAGTAAATATTATATTGACAATAATGAAGATATTGATAAAATAGTTAAATTATGTACTTGTTCATATATAAATGTAACGACTATACCAACAGATCAAAGATATTTTATTATTGCTAATTTGACCGCAATTTAAAAGATTGTGAAAAATAGATGACAAATCCTGTAAAAAGGTGTATTATAAATATACGAGGTGATAAATTATGAAAAAATATATTTATCTTGTTATATCTGTAATAATATTATTAATACTTGTAACTGTACTTATATTAATTTGTTCAAATAAAAAAACTAAAGATTTCTCTGTAATGAATGAGGAAAGCAATAAGGTACAAGAAATAAATAGTAGAAATATAAATGAAATAGAATTAGAAACAATGCCAATAGAGAATCTTGAAAATACAGAAAATGATGAGAGGCAGGATGTAAAAACTGTTGAAGAAAATATAACAGAAAGAAACACATTAATACAAGAAAAGAAAGTAAATAAAGAAGAAAATACAAATACAAAAAAGAAAGAAGAAACAAGTAAAAAAATAAATGAAAAAGCAAACAATGTAACTACTAAAAATGTAGAAAATGTAAGTCAAACAAATAATATAGAAACAAATGAAACTAATACAACGGATAATAAAAAAAATGAAATTAAAGAAAAAGAGTCTGATAATATAAATAAAGAAGTACAGCATACACACTTTATGCAAGTAAATGGTGGGTGGTTTAAAACAGAAAATGAAGCCTACAAAAAGTTTAAAATGGAATTAGAGAAATGGTCTGAAAAATATAAAAACGGAGAAATAAGTTGGGATGAATTAGGTAAACTTTGTCCAATACGGATATGAAACTTTTACATGCTCTTGTGGAGCTGTACGGATTAGAACTAACATACGAGTAAACAATTTAAAATTATTATACTGAAAAGAAGTTGATTAAAAATTCAACTTCTTTTTTGATGAAAAAGGAGAAAAAGAATGAAGTTATTAAAAAAATATTTAAAGAGAATTATATACTTATTTTTATTGACAATAGTAATATTTAATTCTATTGGTGTTACAGCTAGTAAAGTCTTGGCAGCAATATTGCAAGGAAATTATATAGCAAGAATATATGAAACCCCATATGTTGATAATTTAGGACAAAATATATTTAAGATAAGAATTCAAGGGGATGAAATACCAAAGTTGACGGAATCGGGTTTTGGACAAACAGCTTTCTGCTTAAATTATCATCTGGACCATCCAGAAACATTACTAAAGTATAATGTTTCAAATGAATTTAGTAACGAAGAAATAAAAAAATGTGCAAGATTGGCTTATTTAGGGTATTATAGGTATTCAAATGCCGCTGGAAATGCTAGTAAGACTTTAACTGGACGAGCAGACAGTGTTCAGTATGCATATACAGCTAATTTGCTTTGGCAGGCTTTGGGACAAGTGCCACAAAATTATAGCCTTGATGAAGGGTTTGACACATTTAAAGCAAATGTTATGGATGAATATCAAAAGTGGGATAAATTACCATCTTTTAACGGTTCTAACCAAACTGTAAATGTAGGAGAAACTAAAGAATTGATAGACGATAATGGTGTATTTCAATACTATGAAAGTTTCGAATTCGAAAAAGACAAGGTAACATTTAAACATACTAAAGGTACTAATAAATTAATAATAAGTGTAGCAGAAAATGCTACTAAAGAAAAAGTTGAGATAATTCAAAACGATGCTGAAAATTATAAAATGGGAAAATATATTAATACAAGGACAGTTAAAACTAATTTAATGTTGTCTCCAATACCAGAGAATCAAGTTACACATCAGAGATTATTAGTTTGCTATGGATACAACGATCCTAAATATATGAGAATAAGGATAAACATCAATCTAAACGGAAATTTAGAATTATCCAAGAAAGATGACAAAGGAAATTATGTTCCAAACACTTCTTTTTTAATAAGTTATAATTCAGATATGTCTAATCCAATTGGAAACTATACTACAGGCTCAAATGGGAGGGTATTAGTAGAAGGATTAAAATCTGGAACTGTATATGTTCAAGAAACAAATGTGCCTAAACATCTAGTATTAGATACAACAATAAAAAGCATAACCATAAAAACAGCACAAACAACATCTTTTGAAGCAACTAATAGATGGAAACAAGGGCGTATTCAAGTAGTAAAAAAAGATGAGGAAACTGGTAAAATCATAAAGAAAACAGGAACAGTTTTTGACATCTATGATAACAATAATAGGAAAGTTACATCTATAACAACGAAAGAGAATGGTATTGCCACATCTGAATTATTGGATTATGGAACGTATTATATAAAAGAATCAACAGCACCTAACAAATATATAATAAAAGTAGAGGTCAGTGAGAAAGTTGGAGTTATAGAAGATGGCAAAACATATCAAATTACAATTGTAAATACTCGTGTAAAAGGTAGTGTAACAATATCAAAAGAAGATACTGAAACTGGAAAACAAGCACAAGGAGAGGCTACTCTTGAAGGGGCTGTTTATGGAATATATGCAAGGACTCCTATACTTGATCCAGCAGATGATAATGTAATATATAATACGGATGTGAAAGTAGCAGAAATGGCAACAAATAAAGAGGCAAATGCTACAATGAACAACTTATATCTTGGAGAATATTATATAAAAGAAATAAAACCAAGTCGAGGATATAATCTAGATTCTACAAAATACAATCTTGACTTGACTTATGAAAATCAAAATGTGAAAGTAGTTACTAAACATGTATCTGTAAAAGAAAGAATAATCTCACAAGCATTTCAAATTATAAAAATTTCAAGTAACGAGGGAGGTGAAGCAGAGCTATTACCTAGTGCAGAATTTACTATAAAATCTCAAAGAGATATTGAGAAGTATGGTTCTTGGGAAGCTGCTCCAATTGCTAAAAATGCAAATGGTAAAACTGCAGCGGTATTAAAAACAGATTCGAAAGGATATGCATTAAGTGATAGACTTCCTTTTGGAACCTATGTTGTAAGGGAAACTTTAGTTCCGGAAGATAAGTACAAAGTAGATGACTTTAAAATTGTTATTTCAGAAGATAGTGACGAACCTCAATCATGGAGAGTATTTAATGATACAAGTTTCACATCGATCTTAGCAATCGTAAAAGAAGATGAAGAAACAGGAAAAGTTATAAAAATAGAAGGTGCATCTTTTAAAATTAAAAATTTAGATACTAATGAATACTTTGGATATTGGGAATGGAATCCATTGCCTCATTATGTAAGTACATGGACAACTAATGAAACAGGTACAGTAATGATTGGAGATAAACTAAATGTAGGTAACTATCTATTGGAAGAAATTAAAAGTCCAAGAGGTTATTTAATTAGTTCTGAACCAGTAAAATTTAAAATTTCATCAAGTTCTGCATACGAAACTTTGCTAGATGGAAAGACACCTGTTATTACAGTTGTACAAAAAGATACATCTGTTAATGGAAAAATTAATATAGAAAAGTATGGAGAAGTTTTAACGGATTTTAGAGATGGAAAATTTATCTATGAAGAAAAAGGTCTTGCTAATGCAAAATATGAAATATTTGCAAGAGAAGATATATATGATCCATCAAATGATGGAAGCATTATATATAAGAAGGGAACAGTTGTTGATACAATAACAACAAAAGAAGATGGCAAAGGAACATCAAAGGAATTGCCGTTAGGTGAATATTCTGTAAGAGAAGTAATGGCACCAGAAAATTTTGTATTAAATGATGAAACTAAGGATGTCTCTTTAAAATATAAAGATCAGAATACTGCAATAGTATTTAATAATACATCTTTTATTAATGCAAGACAAAAAGTTGACATTAGTGTATGCAAGAAAGATTCAGAAAATGATATTGGACTTTTAGGAGCGGAGTTTGGATTATATGCTAAAGAAGATATTTGTAATTATAAAGGTGATGTTGTTGTAACAGCAGGTACATTAATTGAAAGTGAAACAAGTGATATTGAAGGAAAAGTTCATTTTAATTCGGACATTCCTTTAACAAACTTTGAAATAAAAGAAATAAAAGCACCTATTGGATACACATCAAGTAATGAAATAATAAAGGTAGATGCTAATTATAGAGGGCAAGATACTAAGATTGTAAATTTAGAATATGAATTTAAAAATGAAATAACAAAAATTGAAGTATCTAAACAAGACATTACAGATTCATCAGAAATTGAAGGAGCACAGTTAACTATTTATGAAAAAGATAATCCAGCAGCAATTTTTGATACTTGGGTTTCAACAAAAGCACCACACCTAATAAAAGGCTTGGAAGTAGGAAAAACATACATTTTAAAAGAAACATCAAGTCCATATGGCTATTCAATTTCACAAAATGTTGAATTTAGCATTAAAGATACTGGAGAAATACAATCAGTGGTAATGCAAGATGATTTAGTGTATGGAAGATTAAAATTTTATAAATATGGTGAAATTTTTGTTCAAACAATAACAGGGCAAACTGAATTTGGAAAGACTGAAACTCCAGTATGGAATGAATCGAATTTATTGGGTGCTGAAATAACCATATACGCAAATGAAGATATTGTTATAGGAAATAAAACTTATTACCATAAGGATGAAAAAGTGCAAACATTAGAAAGTGACCTTGAAGCTACATTGAGTAAAAAATTGCCAGTTGGTAGTTATTATTATATAGAAACTAAAGTTCCTCATGGTTATATTATAGATACAAATAAACATTATTTTACTATAGATGATACACAAATAAATGAGTTACAAATTATTGAATCTGCATTATATAATAATAGATCAAAATTTAACATTGATATGACAAAAATTTTGGAAGAACAAAAGGTATTTGTAAATAATGATGCTTACAAGAATATTGTATTTGGAATTTTTGCAAGAGAAGATATATATGATTATATGGGAAATGTAGCAATAGAAAATGGAACAATGATTTCTACTACCGGAATTACAAATGAAGGGTTACTAGAAAATATACCAGATTTACCTAATGGAGTTTACTATTTGAAAGAATTATCAACGGATGAGCAATATGTAATAAATGATAAAGAATATGATTTTGAAATTTCTTATCATGGAGAAAGTGTTGCAGAATATACTGTTCAAATTGGAAAAAATGGAATTATTGATAACAAATTGGCTCGTGGTACTATTCAAGTGAGAAAAGTTGATACATTGGATAAAGATAAAAAGCTAGAAGGTGTAGAATTCAATATTTCTGCACATAAAGATATGAACAATATAATAACAACAGAAAAAACAAATAGTGAAGGTATTGCAACTTTTGATAATTTAGAATTAGGAACTTATTATATTCAGGAAGCAAAGCAAATTAATGGATATACATTAAATAATACAATATATAAAGTTGAGATAAAACAAAATACAGATATATTAGTTATTAATTGTGAAAACAAACCAACAGAAATGTTATTTAGTAAAGTTGATGAAACAGGAACAAAAGAATTACTTGGTGCAACAATACAAATAATTGAAAAGGAATCAGGAAACATTATAGATGAATGGGTATCTACAGAAGAAAGTCATAAAATTAATTACTTAATAGAGGGAAAAGAATACACTATGAAAGAGATTAAAGCACCTTTTGGCTATGAGATTGCAGAACAAATAGATTTTGTAGCTGGTGATGGCAAAAAGATTACCATGAAGAATATACCTATTTTAAGATCTGTAAGAGTTGAAAAATTGGATAAAACAACAAAAGAATATATAAAATTTAATAAATTTATATTTGGAATCTACGAAGATAAAAAATGTACTAAATTAATTAAAACAGTAGAAGCTAATGAATATGGAGGAACAGCCTTATTTAACGATTTACGATTTGGAACATATTTCATAAAAGAGATTCAAGCGCCTATTGGATATAGACTATCAAAGCAAATTGTAAAAATAGAAATCAATGAAAAAGGTGTTTTTGCGGATGGTAAACTATTGAAAGAAGAAGAGAAGGTATATAGCTTTGTTTATTATAATTCATTACTTCCTGTTATTCAAACTGGAAATGAAACTAATTATTTCTTATTAGGAGGTTTAGCAGTAATATCATTAGTGGTGATAATTGGAGGTATTGCAATACTAATAAAAAAATACAATGAAAAATAATTTGAGTGGGAAAAAATACCCACTCTTTTTTGTTGAAAGAAAAGAGGAAAAAGATGAAAAGCAATATAATTTATAATTTTGAGGATTTTAGAGCATTGGTATCAGATAAAGCTAAAGCAGGTGCTTATTATTTATTATATGACGATTTATATTTTGAACAAATAGATAAAAATATGCTGATAACAAGAGAAGTGTTTACTGTGATAGGAAGATATACAAAATTATTTAATGTAATAAAATATATTGAGTTCAAATTAAATGACAATTATACAACAAGAGAATTAGCAGAATTTATTGAATTATTAAGAAAATATACAAAAATACTACTTACAATATATAACCTAAAAGAAAAGGAGTGTTTTTTATTATTTGTGAGTAATAAAGAAGATACAAAATTAGAAAACGAAATAAAAAAATTTATAGAAATGAGGCAATAATATGAAAAATCAAATTAGAATAATTACTACTAAAAGGGGATATGAAAATATTATAAGGAGTTTAAAATCATTTTGTAATCAAAAGATAATAGATAGTGTGATTAATGAAAAAACATGTCAGATTTATGGAGGAATAGTATTCTTTAAATGGGATAATTCACAGCATTCTAAGTTAATACAAACTATAATAATATGTTTAATGAGTCATAGAAATTCATATAAAATATGTAAAATAGAAGATTCAGTAGTTCAAACTTATTGTAAAGAGATAGAACATAAAAATTTACCAGTACCAGTTATGGAATGCGAATTTAAAGATGATGAAACGATAGAAAAATTAAAAGCTCTTAAAAGCAGAAGAAAAAAAGGAGGACAAGTCAGTGGGATATAGATCAGATATTAGAATTGTAACAAGTAAGAATGGGTATGAAGAATTAAAGCAGTTTGTGAAAAAATATTTAGAGAAATATAACGAAGAGTATAATCTTTTAGAAAGATGTGCTATAAAAGAAGAAGGAGAAAAGCAGGTATATTTTGGATGGGATAGTTTAAAATGGGATGAAGGTTATTATAGGGAAGTTGATGCTATAATGGAAGCATTAAGATATTTAAGCGAAAATGGATATTCATATAGATATTCAAGAATGGGAGAAGATTATGAAGATTATGAAGAACAATATAATAATGGCGAGAAAGATAATGAGGAAGATTTAGAATTTCCATGCTTAATTAGACAATTTGATGATGAATATGTATTAAGTTCAATAAAGGATTTGTCAGAAATAGATTTAAATAATAAAGAAAAAGATAAGGAAGAAACATATATATGAGTATTTATGATGAAATATTATCAAATTCAAATATTATTAATGTACTTGAATACTATGGATTAAGAGTTGATAAAAATAAATGTATTTGTCCTTTTCACAATGATTCACATCCTTCTATGATGGTAAATACAAGCAAAGGTATTGTAAAATGCTTTGCTTGTGGCTCCGGTGGAAATGTGGTATCATTTATTCAAAAATACGAAACAGAAATAAATCATAATGCTATAAACACAGTAGAAGCAATGCAAAGAGCAATAGACATTCAACACCTGAATATTGTACTTTCACAAAATATCAATAAGCCTTTAACCGAAGAACAAAAGAAAAAGAAGACATTATCTAATATCCTAAAAGATGCAATCATTATTTGTGAAGATAATTTACGAACTAAAGATATAGATGTAAATAAAACTCTTGATTATCTTAAAGGTAGAAATTTATCAGAACAGATAATAAATAATTTTCATATTGGATTTAATCCTTCTTATGATAATATAACAAATAAATTATTATCTAAATATAATATGCAAGACTTGATAGAAGTAGGAATTACAAAAGAAACAAAGAGTGAGTATGTTGATATATTTAGTCAAAGAATAATGATTCCTATATTTGATCAATACGGAAATCCAGTAGGATTTGGTGCTAGAGTATTGGGAGATTCAAAACCTAAATACATTAACACTATGGCTACATCATTATTCAATAAAAGTGAAATATTATTTAACTATCACAAAGCGAAATCTTTTGCTAAAGATTATGAAATGATAGTGGTTGAAGGATATATGGATGTTATAAGTGCAAACGCAATAGGATTTGCAAACACTGTAGGAATAATGGGAACTTCTGTTACAAAAGAACAAATTGAATTAATGAAGAAATTAAATTGTGAAATTACTCTTTCACTTGATAATGATGAAGCTGGAAGGAATGCTATGATAAGAATTATTCCAGAGTTATTAAATGATGGATTAGAAGTAAGTGTACTGGATTTATCAAAGATGAAAAGTAATTGTAAAGACTTCGGAGACTTGCAAATTGCAAATATCAAAAAGGAGGATATTTACAAAAACAAAATATCAGCCTTTATTTTTTTGCTTGAAAACAAATATTTGTTGGACAAAGAATTAAAAGTAGACAATATTTATTCTATTTACAATAAGATGAAAAAAGATAATTTAATAAAAGATACTAAAGATATTCTTTGTTTTAAAGAATATCTAGTAAATAAAACAAACTTGAAAAATGAGGAGATTGAAAATATTATTATGCCAAAAAAAATAGAGCAAGAATCAAGAATTGATAGATATAAAGGAATAATCTTTTATTATTATATAATAAATCATTTAAAAAAATATGCGACTAATCACCAAGATAGAATTTTGCAAAAATATCTTGAATCCAATAGTATTAGCCAAGAAACAATAGAAGAAACATTGAATAATGAAAACTACTTAAAAGATGGTGAAAATACTATAGATATTTCAAGATATGTAAAAGAATATATTTATAATTCAGATGATTTTATAAATTTTAAAAACAATAAAATATTTATATTAGAAAAATTATTAGATAATGTTAAAAGTTTTAATCAAGAAGGCAAGATTGTAGATATAAAATTATCTGTAGAACAAAAAGATATTGTATTAAAGCAATATGCAGAAAGTTTTGAAAGTAATATTAAAGAATATATTGAAAATAATCCAGACGAGTTTGAAGATTTATTTATAGCAAATAATACATCACAGTTTGAAAAATTGTTTCCTAAAACCTATGTAGAATCATTAAAAGAACAAGCAATTAATAGATTTAAAAATGAAAATGTTATGGAAGCAGTAAGATATGGTTTAGCATATCCAGATAATATGAAATCGGTAATGACTAGACAATTTGTAAATAATGATAAATACAAAACCTTACTTGTTTTTAATAATAATAAAAATATCTTAGGATTAACTCCAGAAAATATTATAAAAGAAACAAAGAAAGAAATAGAAACAACATTTGAAAATGTAGAAGAGAAACCAAAAGAAGAAGTACAAAAAACAGAGTTTGAAAATACCAAAAGTGGAAAGGATATGTCTGTATTTATTAAATTATCTGGAAAGGAAAAAGAATCTTTTAAAGGTATTTATTTGCCTATTGATAGTGGAATACAGGTATTTATTCCAAAACAATTATATAAAATTGATGATGGAAATTTACAAATACTTAATTCAAAATCGAAATCTGCTAATATGAGCGAATATGCAGTGGATGAGAATACAAAAACTAAAAAATTTATGAGTAGATTGACATTAGATAATTTTTATCATAAATATTTTAATGTATATGAAATTTCAATGGAAAAAGAGGTGATTCAAAATGCAAGCTACTAATAAAAGTGACTTAACACAAGTATATGAAGGTGCAGAGAGAGCCACAGGAGTTGGTATAAAAGATTTATACAAGTATATATTAAAACCATTTTCAATATTTAGTTATCAATACTTTGTTGAAGGGATAAAAGCAGTTCAAAAGGATGGAGCAACAAAAGAACTAGAAAAGATAACGAATCTTTCTTATGATGAAACAATACGAATAATGGAAAAATGTCAAAAAGATGGAATAAGAGTGGTTGCAAGTGAAAGAAAGTTATCAACTGAAAATGCAGAGTTTGGAAAGAAAAAATCGTTATTTCAACAAAAGAGAATCACTAGATATGCAAGAAAAATAAAAAGTTTAAGTAATTTTAAAGCACATTTTCCTAGAATAGCCAAATTTATATACATAAATAAGTCTATGAATAAATATGAACAAAAACAAGCAGAGCAAGTGAAAGCACATCAAAATAAAAGATATAATATATATTTTAATAAATCTAAACAAGTATATATGGGAGATAGAATTGCTGATTTAATTGAATATAGAACTAAAATATCAAAGGATTTGTTTGATGACAATATACAAGTCGCAATTGAGGAGGCAAAAGAAAAAGGGGAAAGCCTTAATGCACAACAATTAAAAGACTTATCAGAAAAATTAAGTTTACATGAGATGGGAGAGGTGGAAATTGAAGAATTTAAACAAGATTATTGTGTTCATTCAATGCCATTCTCCACTTTTTTAAGCATTGAGGATGACTTGGAAGTAGCAGATATTCCGTATGGCATGAGAGTGATTACAAATGATGAAGATAGGAAAGTTGCAAATATCTATTTTGAGAATAAGCATTTAGAAAGATATTCTGAACTTGGATTCAATAATGTAGGACAAATTCGTGTTTATGGTTCTGATAATAAAAATATGCAATGGAATATAAGTTCACAAGATGAAATAATATCATTTAAGACAAAACTTGGAGAACAAGAAAAACAGACTTATGAAATTTTAAGTGGCAAGAACTACATTATGAAAAGAAATGAAAATGAATGTATTTGGACTGTTTTTAAAAACGATATAAAAGAACTTGCAGAAAGGGAAAAAAAAAGAAATGTAGTAAATGAGGATTTAGAAAAGCACAATATTTTTGAAAAACTTGAAAAAGAAGCTGCTAATTCTCTTACAATAACAAAAGATGAAAATATTGAAATAAATATAAAAGATGAAATGGAAGTAGGCGAGTAAAATGAATACAATACAAGAAAAAGCTTTTTTTAACATTGGAAATTCTGAATATTATAAAGGTTATTATGAAAGAGAAAAACGCTGGAATGGCTGGGCTAGACCTTATTTTGAAAAATATATTGCGGATTTATTTATAGATAACTTTGCAACAAGAGATTTTCAAATTGTATATGATAAATATACAGATTGCTATATTTGTAAAACATTAGAAAATGGTATTGTTATTGAAACAGATATAGCAGAAAAGAAAATTATAAATACAAGAGAAGGAATCAAGGAAGTATATGATTTTGGATCTATAGGTTGGACTTGGGATGACTATACACTTGACGAAATAAGAGGTAAAGAGAATGTTTATGTAATTACTAACGATGAGTTTATAGAAAAAGAATTATAACTTTAAACTATTAAAAGAAAGTATGTGATGTAAATATGCTAGTGAAAAAAAATAAAAAGAGTTCAAAAATAGCATTTGTAATAGTTTTTGCAATTATATTTTATTATATGTTAAGAGTGGCAACACTTGTATCTGAGAATGGAGATAATTGGTCTTTAGATTACTTTAGCAGAGCTTTAAATGAATTATATAAGGTAAACATGCCAATAGATATTAAAAAAAATAACCTTTTAATATCTATGGGTGTGTCTTTTTTTGTTTTGATGCTTTATGAAACATATAAAATGCAAAACAAAAAGAATATACAGGAAAATACCTATGGCTCTGCTGAATGGAGAAATCCTAAAGATATAAAAGAAAAAAGGGATAAAGACTTTGAAAATAATATGATTTTAACACAAACGGAACTAATTTCCAAAAATATGAAGATTAGTAAAATGAACAGACATGTTATTTTAATAGGTAGACCTGGAAGTGGTAAATCAAGATATTATTTTAAGCCAAATATTTTAAGTGCAAATGGAACATTAGTCTTGACAGATCCTAAACGGTGAACTTTTGAGAGATTGTGGTTATTCATTAAAGAAAAAAGGTTATATAATAAAAGTTCTTAATCTTGATGATAAATCTAGTTCAGATTGCTACAATCCCCTTATGTATATTAAAGAGAATCATAATAATATAGGGCTAGGCTATTATGATGATGAACACCCTATACAAGAAGATGATGTAATGAGTTTAATAAATACTATAATGGCAAACACAAAGAGTGATAACATACAAAATACATCAGGTGATCCGTTCTGGGAAAAGGCAGAAATGGTATATCTACAGGCTTTATTTTACTATACTTTAAGGCATTATGATAAAGCACATCAAAATTTTACTACCATTTTGAATTTGATACGTTTGTCTAACCCAGATTCTACAGGTGTATCAAATTTAGATAGACTGTTTGATGCTTGGGAAAAGGAAGAACCAGAAGCAATAGGTGTAAAGCAGTATAAACATTTTAAAGTTGCAGCATCTGCACCAAAAATGATGAGTACAATTATTATGGTTGCAACTGCGCGACTAGCTTCATTTAATATTAAAGAAATTGCAAATATGACTGACACGGATACTATGGAACTTAATAGAATTGGAATGCCTTTAGATGACGATGCACCGTTATTAAAACAAATAAATAGTGAGTCGAATAAGCATATTGGAAATGGTAAAGTTGCATATTTTGTAATAACAAAACCGAGCAATAATACATTTAATTATTTGGCAAGTATTTTTTATACACAATTATTTGAAATTATTGACGAAAATGCAAAATTATGTGGTGGAAGCCTAGCTACTCCAGTTGAAATCTATATGGATGAGTGGGCACAACTAGGAGAAATTCCACGATTTGTTGAAGAACTTGCTTATTTAAGAGGTTTAAATGTTGGAATTACAGTAGGACTACAATCACTAAGCCAATTAAAACAAAAATATAGGGATAGTTGGGAATCAGTTTTAGACTGTTGTGATAGTACATTGTTTTTGGGAGGTATGAGCAAGGAAACTTTGGAATATCTTGTGGCTTTACTAGGAAAGAAGACTTGGTATAAAAAATCATCTGGAAGGACTTATGCAAGACAAGGATCATCTTCAACAAATTGGGATGTTGTTGGTAGAGAATTAGCAACACTTGATGAACTTTCAAAAATGCCTAGTGGTAATTGTGTATTATTTATAGCAGGAATAGGGGCTTTTTATTCTAAATTGTATAATTTAAAAGAACATCCTAATTATTCAGAATTATATGAGCCACGAAATAAAAATTATCAAAAACTTTATAATCACAAAAAAGAATTACAATATGGTGAAAATGCAGACTATAAAATATTATGTGATTCTGGCTTATCATTTGCAATTCCTATTGAGAGACTGGAAATAAAAGATGTTGATAAAGACGAGCTGAGAAAAATTAAGAAGAACGGAGTAATCCAATTTGATGATTTAGTAATAAAAGAATAATTAAATAAGAAAAAGAGATAAATTTTAAGATTAGGTTATTAGCCAATTCTAGATAATTTATCTTTTTTAAGTTGGAGGTAAAAATGAAAAAAATCAAAAATTTGTATAGAAGATTAAAAGAAAAAACAACCGTTATTGTAATAACAGCAATGGGAAGTTTAACACTTGCAGAGTCAAAAGTATTTGCGGACTCAAATACTCAATCTATTGATTCATTTATAAATTTTGCTTGTGATTGGCTAACTAAAATTGGTGGAGTTATTGCTCTTGTTGGTGGCGTTATGTTTGCACTTGGTTGGCAAAGAGAAGATGCTGAAGGTAAATCAAGAGGTTTAATGACACTTATGGCAGGATTTATGCTTGTTGCAATCGCACAATCAAAGAATTTATTTGGATTATAAGAGAAGGAGGACAAATAATTGGATGGAATTATAAGACTTCTTTATAGTTTCAAATTTACAGTTTTCGGTATTGATATAGATAGTGGTAATTTAATAGGTACGATAGAAAAATTAACGAATTTCACTAGTGTAAAAGGTATCAATATTTGGTCTATTGGAAAAACAGTAAATGATGTAATAGTTCCAATAGCGTTAAGTCTTTTAATCCTTTTCTTTATGATTAACTTGATAAAGAAATCAATGGAAGTAGAGAGAATAAGTTGGGAAAGAGTAGTAATGGCTTTTGTTTCATTCTTATTACTTAAATACTTTATTCAACACGGATACGATTTCTTATCTAGTATTATGAATATAACAAATGACATTTTTGTTAGTATTACACATGCCATAGGTAATAGTAATTCTTCAATTAATATTGCAGACACTTTAATTGGTGCAGTACCAGATGGATTTGTAGATAGTATTATGACATATCGGATTGTATTTAATACTATTCATTCCGTTTATGACAACAATCGTACAGATTCTAACACAGATATTTTTAAGAGTTGTAAAACTAATACTATGTTTTGCATTTGCCCCAATTCCTATTGCTTTAGCTGCTGATGATGAAGGTAGAGGAAAAGCAATTCAATACTTCCTTTTTTCAGCAAGTGTTGGATTAGAAGCAGTAATAATATATTTAGCAACAAATATCTATTCTATTGGACTTGCAGGATTGAGTAGTACAGTAGGCTCAACAAATGCAATATCAACAATAGTTGCAATGTTATTTCTTAACGGAATGTATTTGGCGGTAATACAGTACGCAAGTCAATTTGCAGAAAAACTTACAGGAGGTCATTGATAATGGATAATATAGAAATTACAGTATTTGATGAGATAAAGGATTATAAAGAAAAAATATACTTCTTCAATTTTAGACAATGGATATTTGCAATTCTAATAATAATTGCAGTTGTTCCCACTTATCTGATTTTAAAAGAAAAGATCGGTGAAGAAGCAACAAGTTATATAGTAATTGCAATAGCAGGAGTTTTAGGATTTATAGGATTTGTCAAAATACACGAACTACCAGCAGAGAAGATAATGCCTTTTTGGTTTAGGCATTATCTTCTTTTTGCAAAGCCAATACATTATATGACAGATAGTGAGTATGAACTTCAACATCAAAAGAAAAATAAGCACAAAACAAAATCAACAAAAACAGATAATTCTAAAACTACAAAAGCTGAAATTAGAGAAATGAAGAAAAAACAAAAACAAGCCAAGATATTGGAAAAGGCTAGAAAAAAATATGGAATAAATCCAGAATATTCTAAAATAGAAACTATAAAAGAAGAAAAAGAAATTAAAGTAAATGAAATTAATGAATCTAATAATTCAAGAAAAGATGAACTATCAGAGAAGTTATCAAAACTATCAAAAGAGCAACAAGAGGCTCTTTTAAAACTGTTAGAGAGGTAATACAAGATGAATTTAAGTCAATGGGAAAAGTCATTATTGGAATATTATCTAAACAATCATAATGCTAAATGGATGCGAGTTTATAACAACAAGCATCCTATTTTAGAAACAAGAGTTGTGTTTTATACAATATTCAAAAGAAAGATAAAAAAGCAGCCATATTGTGGCGAATTAACCTATACAGGAATGTTTAAAAAATTAGTTGAAGGAGATTGGTATTTTATTCCCAATCTTCTTGACAGTTATAAGGAGGAACAACATTGAAAAAGGTAAAAGAAAATAAGAAAAATAAAGAAAAGAAAGAATTTTTTTTATTTACTATATTTAATGAATTTTCAAAGAAAATAAAAGCACATAAAGTTGCAAAGCCTAAAACTACATCACAAATTATTCATACATTTTTTAAAGACTTTAATGAAAAAAATTCAATTATACAATTAGATGATACACATTATTCTGTTTGCTTTGAATACCAAGACATTTCTTTTGCAAAAGCAAACTATGAGGAACAAGAGAATATTTTTCTTAAATGGGTTGAATTTTTACATTCCTTTAACTATAACGATCATATTCAAGTAGTTTGTTTTGGTACACCAGTAAAGACTAATGATTATAAGCAAAAATTTATATATAATGAAAACAACCTAAATGAAAATGAATCTAAAGTTGCAAATGAGTTTAATACTCTTATAGAACTTGCAATCGGTGATAAAGAAGAAATATTATGTGAGAAAAGACAAGTAGTCATTACTACGAAAGCTGAAAGTATGAAAGAAGCACAAGATATATTTCTTCAATATCAGTTGAGGGCAGAAGAAAAGTTTAAGGAATTAAAGTCTAAAATAAAAAGAGTAAATATAGTAGAAAGATTAGGATCTTTATATAATATATTTCATAATGAACTTGCAGAGGAAAATGGAATTGATAATTTTATTAAATATGCAATAGACAATAAATTGAGTATTTACGATGTTTTAGCACCAAAGCAAGATGTATCTTTTAGAGAAAAGAATTATATAAAGATTGGCAAAGATAAATTTATTCGTGTTCTATATGTAAGTAAACTGCCTAAATCTATAACACCAAGATTTTATAATAGAATAACAACAATAACTAACTATAATATTATTACAACTTTGAATATTACACCTACAGATCCAGCTAAAGTAATCAAAATGGTGAATAAGAAAATATCTGGAATGAAAACAGAAAGATTGGAAAAAATTAAAAAAGCCAATAAAAATAACTACAGTTATGAAGCTGTACTTGATGAAAAATTAGAAGATGCTATAAGTGATGCACAAGAATTAAGAGATGCACTTCAAAAGAAAAAACAAAAGTTATTTACTAACAATGTTTTAATATGTATTCAAGCTAGTTCACTTGATGAACTAAATAAAGCAACAAAATTAGTAAAGAGTATTGGAAATGAATATCTAATTTCTCTATATAATTTAGATTGGCAACAACTTGAAGGAGTGCAAAATTGCCTTCCATTTGGTTGGAACACACTACAAATACAAAGGTCATTAACTTCGGAATCTACTGCTACCAATGTTCCTTTCAATACAAAGGACTTGATGCACGAGGATTCTATTTTTTATGGAATAAATCTTGTTTCAAAGAATCCAGTATTTTGCGACAGAAAGAAACTACTAAATGGAAATGGTTGTGTTTTAGCAACATCTGGAGCAGGAAAATCATTCTCCATAAAATTACTTATAGAGCAAGTATTATTGCGTTATCCAGAGGATGAAATTTGCGTAATTGATCCACAACGGTGAGTATTATCCTTTAATTAAAGCATTTGGAGGACAGGCATTAAATATAAGCACAAATACTGATACACATATAAATCCATTTGACAGTTCGTTACAATATGCGAAGAACGATAAAGAAGCAATAAAAGAAAAATCTGAATTTATACTTGCTTTTATAGAATCAATAGTAAATGGATTATCTGGAGAACAAAAAACTCTTACAGACCGTTGTACGAATAATATTTATGAGGATTATAAACTTCATAATTATAATAAAGAATATGAGCCAGATTTCAAAAAATTCTACAATGAATTATTAAGACAGCCAGAAAGCGAAGCAAAAAATCTTGCACTTATTATTGAAAGATATGTCAAAGGAAATATGGATATATTTGCAAAGAAAACAAATATAGAAATAAAAAATCGTTTTATTACTTTTGATATATCAGAACTACCACCAAGCATACAAACAACAGGATATTTAGTTGTATTAGACCATATTATGAATAGACTTCATAGAAATAAAACATTAGGAAAACATACCTGGATATTTATTGATGAGTTTCATATATTACTTGCAAATAAGTTTTCTAGTGAATATATTGCAAAAATATATAAGACTGGAAGAAAAGAGAACGCAATACCTACTATTATTACACAAAATATTGCAGATGTAATTAAAAATGAGGATGGATGCAAGATATTGTCTAACTCTGAATTTGCTATGATATTAAAACAAAAACCTTTAGATTTACCACCAATTTGTAAGATTTTTGACATAAGTGATGAAGAATCAAGATATGTAACAGATTCACCATCTGGGCAAGGTATTATCGTTTATGGAGATGACAAAGTTATCTTTAGAAATCAAGTATCAAAAGATTCTTATATTTATGAACTAAATCAAACTTCAAATATGCAAGTAAGTAGAGGATAGACTATGGCTAATGATAATAGTAAAGATATAGCAAATTCACTTAATAAATATACAGATTATGCACATAAAGGTACGAATCTTGTATTAGATAGTGCAGAAAATATAAATAAGTGGTATGCAGAACAATTAAATAAAATAACTGAAAGTGATGTTGATACTTCCAGAATCGAAACTGGAGTAGATAATTCTATAGAAGCAAATGATATTGCTAACAAAAATGAAAAAGAAATATCTACAAAAGTAAAACAATACAATGAAATACAAACTAATAAAGGCAATAACAAAGTTAATATAATAAAGTCAAACAAGATACAAACTGCATCAGAAAATGATAATAATACAGAGTTAACAGAAGGCAATAATGATGGAGCAATACTCGAGAAGAATGATGGTAAATTAAAGACTTCTAAAAGAATATCTACAGGAATAAAAGGAGCAAAAATTGTAAACAATTCTGCTCAAAGGATAATTAGAACTGGAAAAGATATAAGTGCAGGATTAAATGAAAATGGTACTACTGCTTTTAAAAGTTCTTCGACTAGAATAATGACAAAACCTATAAAGAAAGCATCTAATAAAGTTACAAAAGAAACTGTTAAATACACAAAGAAATTTACAAAGAAAATCGGAACAAAAATAAGTAAAAAGATTAGTGAAAAACTAGGACAAAAAGTAATATCTAAAACAACCAATGTAATGATAAAACTTATGAGATTACTCGTAAAATTGATGGCTAAAGTAGTAGAAATGATTATTTCAATGCTTCCACAAATTGCACCGGTTATCATTATTATAGTTGTTATAGCTGCTTTTTGTAGTTTTTTCGGTATTGGAATGAGTGAAGATACGAAGAAAAATTATGAAACTTATATGATAAATATGCAAAATGAATATAACAAAACTACTGTAGAATATTACAATTCTGGTAAAGTAGTTGAAGGTACAATCGAAGGTAAAGGAATGATAAACTGGAGAGCTCCACTTTCAATACTTCAAATGTTGAATGGTGATCTGACTTATGATTTTGCAGAATTAACAATATTAGAACAATTTAGAAAAGCAGAATTATATGAAAAAATAAGTGATGTTACTTATACTTATGAGAAAGAAATAGATGCAGTAGATGGAAATGGCAACAAGATTAAAGAAACTGTTACTGACACAAAGAAAGTAGTTAAAAATCCTTCTTTAGATGACTATATATCTTGGTGTAATAAAAACTTTAGTGTTATAAACCAATATAAAGCTGCAAAAGGATTAAATGTAAATTGGAATCAAAAGGTATTTACAGATGATGAAGTAGAACAAATAAGATTGTTATATAACTCTAATTCATTTTTTGAATTATTTAGTTCTGATTTTAAATCAACTTATGCTTACTTAAATGTAAACATTGGAGATGAACAATTAAGAGCTATATATGATGAATTTTTGAAAAATGTTGGTACAAGATATTTAATGGATCACAGTAATCTAAAATATGATGAATGTATGGATTACTATGATTGTTCTTCTTGGGTTATACATTGTCTTGCACATACTGGAATTATAACAATACCAAATACTGGAGCACAGGGAATATATAACGGATATTGCTATCCAGTAAATGTAAATGATAGAAAGGCAGGAGATTTAATCTTCTTAAAAGATACTTACGATACTGGAGAGCTTGGAAGTATATCACATATAGGAATTTATATGGGAACTCTTACAATAGATGGAGATACTGATGAATATGTTATAGATACTGGAGGAAATCCATCTGGAGTTAGAATTAGAAAATATAACAATGGCTGGTGGAATGGTGAGCATTTCTATGGATTTGGTAGATTGAAACAATAGAGGTAAGTTGCATTATGAAAAAGATAATAAGAGTGTTTTTATTAAGCATATTTTTAGCATTTTTGCTATCTATAACAATGTGCTTTGAAGATTTTAAAGTTAGAATGAGTATTGTATTTTTTATGTACTCATTCTCTTTTTTTATAATTATGAAATTTGGAGGCGATTACAATGAAAATCAAAATGGTAAAAATGGGGAGTGATTATACAACTCCTATAAATTGCAGATTAAGAGGGATTGTTGTTACATCAGATAATAAGCATCTATCTGTAGAAATTGGATGTGCATATAGTCCCGACATTAGGCATACATCATTAACTCAAAAAGAATACAATATAAAATATCCTAATCCACAATATGTTTCGATAGATTCGTGTTATAGGGTGGATATTCCAGAAGATAGATATAAGAACTCAACAAAAGAATATAGCAAATATATTAGAGCAAATTTTTTTGAAATTCCTTATACAGAAAAAGGTATTATAGAATTTTTAAAGAAACTCAATAATGATATTGATGGAATAGAACTTGTAAATGAATACTATATAGATAAATATTGTGAAAAAAATGGATTTTATGAGTTATATGATGATAGATTAAAACATAATTACGAAATATTATCAATAAAATATCTAGATCCAGATATAAAAGATAAGAGCAAAATTACATACAAATATACTTGCTATGCAAAAGATGGTACAGAATTTAGTGAAATAGGAGAGGAAAGAGATAATATAAAAAATATTGTTAAAAAATATGGGGTAGAAAATGTTAAACCACTTGCATTAGATTATATAGACAAATTGTGTAAAACTTTCACGAGTATAGAGTTAAAAGAAAAGTTTAATCAATTAATAATTGATGTATTTGAAACAGATAAAGATGAAATTTTATTAGAAATGGATAATGATTATACAGACATTTAATGGGGGTGATGTATAATGAATGTTGATATTATTGAAAAACCTAAAAAAAATATTAGTGAAGATATAAAAGTAGGTTCTTCTACAGATATTGTAAATTTAAAAGATGTTCAAGAGATTAGAAATGCAATCAGAGAACATCTTTTATTTATTGGATTAGACAACAGAAATAATATTAGAAATATTACATTATTAGGAATAGGAACTTCTTGCAATGTAGTAATAGATTCAAAAGAAATAATAAGAACTGCTCTTTATTCTGCAAGTAATAAAGTTATTTTAGTACATAATCATCCTTCAAATAATCTAGAGCCAAGTAAAGATGATTTACATTTAACAGATGTAACAAATGAAATGCTTAAAGTTTTTAATATTCAACTTCAAGATCATATTATTGTAACAGAAAAAGATTTTATTAGTATGAATAAAATACAGAAAATAGGCAAAGAAAGAAATATAAAGTCTATAAATACTTTGCAAAAAGGAATGTTAATAGAAGAAAATGAAAGACTAAAACAAAAAATAAATGAATTACAAAAAGAAATAGGAAAGAATAATTCTTTACAAGTTATCTCTGCTGAATATGTTGGAAATTATAATGACACTACAGTTTATAATGTAGAGCTATCATTGAACGGTAAAAAAGAATATGCAACATTAGAAAAAAAGTACAATGATATAGATGCAAGTTATAAATGGGAAGTCTTTTCAAATCTAGCATTAAAAGATGAAGAAATGGATTATATTATTCAAGTTGTTTCTAAAAATCCTCCTACAATGTCTATGGATGCTCCTCCTACAATATATGAATCTTTATCTGTAGATGAAATAGAAATGGAGGGATAGCTTTATGGATAATACAATACAAATGAATCTCTTTGAATATTTTATAGATGAAGAAAAATTTTCTATACAAGATGCTACAAATCTTGTGAAGAATATTAAAAATATGCAAGTAAATAATGAATCTATAAGAGCAAGAATATATGAAGGTGTTGAAAAAGGAATTTTTACTAAAATATCAAGAGGTGTTTACAAAGTAACAAGTCAAATTGAAGGAAAAGAAAATACTTGCTTATTGATAAACGGAGATGGGAGAGATTTATCAATTATAAAAGATAAATCTATTGATGGAATTATAACAGACCATCCATACGATTTACAAAAAGCATTAACTGGGGGAAACAGAAAGTTTGCTACATTTGAATTATTTAGATATGAAAGTAAAGACTTTAAAGAAAAACAAAGAGTATTAAAAGAGGGGGCATTTTTAGTTGAATTTCTACCAGAAGAATCAGAAGTTAATTTTGATTATCTATATGAAATTAAGAAAATGGCACAAGAAAATGGATTCAAATATTTTGCGAAAGTTGCATGGAAGAAAGGCAATTTTATATCTAATACTGGAAGAAAAAGCAAGAATATTGAAGATGTTATGATTTTTAGCAACGGAGAGCCTAGAAGTTTAAAACTAGATGCAAAGAAAAATCTAGCAATAGCAAATGAAAATAATTTAGATATAAAAGGCAAATCATCTTATGAAGTTAGAGATATGTTACAAGAAAATAATCTTGATGTTTATTATATGAAAGGCACAAATGGGATGCTACCAACTGCTTTTGATTATCAACCTAAAAATATAAAAGATAAGGTAATGGAAGCAGAAAAGCCAGTAGAACTAATTGAAGAAATAATTGAATATATCTCAAAACCTTATGAAACTCTTTTAGATCAGTATGCAGGAAGTGGTAATTTTGTAATTGCTTGTTATAACAAAAAAAGAAATGGTATTGCTATTGAAAAAAATAATGAAATGTTTGAAAAAATGAAAGATAATATTGAAAGTAATTTAGATGTGAAATTTCAAGAAATCGACTATGAATACTAATTGATATATAAAAGTTGTTATGGTATAATGTTCTCGAAGAATAGTAATTTGCCGATAATCATTTTTTGAACAAAAGTTGTAACTTTTTTAAAATATGTTACTATGTAGTTGATTATTAGTAGAATTAAAGCTTATTTTTATTAAAATAAGAACAAAATAAAGGAGGTATTGTTATGAAAAAGAAAAAAATTATTATTTTATCTATTTTAGTTATCTTTATAATTGCTATGATTTGTGGTGTAATTTGGTACTTTAACAATAGAAATTCAAATTATAAGCCAAATGGCAAATTAAATTATGATACAGTACTTGTGAATGAAGAAACAAATCCATATTATCAAGTTGGATTTGCTGATTATGTGTTTATAGGAAAGGTAGATAAGGAAATTGAAAGGACATTCTCAGATTATGGCTCAGCTAGAACTATATATGAAATCGAGGTAACAGAAAATTTGAAGGGTGATCTACAAAATATAATTAAAGTAACTTATCCTGGTGGATATGATAAAGATGGAACTCTTATATTGCATAAAGGTGATTATATAACGGATGAGGAATTACCAAAGATAGGTGAAAATTATATATTTGTGGGTATTGGACAGCCAAACGGAACAATATTATTACAAGATTTATATTCTGATACTCCATATACAGAAGAAAATAAAGAAAAATACTTGGACTATATTAATAATCAAGAGAATGTAGACAGAGAAAGATTTAAAAGTATTTATGAGAATTAGAAAAATGCAATAGTTGATTAACAATAACTACTTTTCTTTTTTATGCTATTATTGTAAAAGACAAATTACAATTTTATATCTTAATTAAATATAAATGAATTAGAAGCAAGTCGAAAGATGAGCTTCTTTTTTGTTAGAAAGGAGAATCTTTATGACAGGAAAAGAAATTAAGAAGATTAGAACAGAAATACCACGATTCAGAAATGGAGTTGCTTGTAATTTAACAGCAGAACAAAAACAACTGCATAGAGAATTAGATTGCAGAGAAATGATAAATAGTTGTTTATGTTATGGTAGTAACTTTTTAGAATCTCGTTATAGTGAACCATATATTCAAGATTTAGGCAGAGAAAGAGTGATTGAAATATATAATGAACAAAAGATTGATTTTGATAAGGCAATCGTTCTTCATAATGTTTATGAAGATGGCGAGGGTGTTACTTATAATTCAATCAAGTGGGAAGATGAAATAGAAATATAAAAGATTGGAAGTGATTATTATGCAGAAAGTATTTAGTATTTTTGCTCAAAATTTAGCTTATTATAACGAAGGAAGTATTGAAGGAGGATGGCTAGATTTACCACAATCTCCAAAAGTTATAGATAAATATTTAAAAGAAGTTGTAAAAGTGGATGATGAACACGAAGAATATGAAATAGCAGATATTGATGACAACATAAGTCCGTTTCCTTATGCTTCAATTCAATGGTCTAGTGTAAAAGAATTAAATGAATTGGCAATTATATTTAGTAAATTGGATGAATGTCAAAGAGAAGCTATCCAAGCATATTTAGTTTATTCTGGAGAGGAACATTATTCTATAAGTCAATTAGTAAATATATGCTTACAAGCTGATAATATAAATTACTGTAGATACAGTTTTGAAGGATTAGAGTATAATCAAGATTGCTCTCCAGAATTGAAAATGGGATATACAATGGCAGAAGAAAATGGAATATATATTCAACTTCAAAAGCAGGGAATAATAGACTATTTTGATTTTGAAAAATATGGAGAAAGTTTTGGATATGATTATGAATTATTAAGTAATGGATATTTTATTCCAAATTACGATATAGATTTGGATTGTTACTCAAAAGAAGAAATACAAGAAAAGATGAATGAAATTTTAAATGAAAAATTAAAGGAACAAGAGGTGAGTGAAATTGAGATATAAAGGAAAAATAAAAGAATTAAATCATATTATTATTTCTGATCCGAGTTATGATGAAAGTGTAACTTGTAGATATGAAAATAATAACTTAAAAGAAAAAGACTGGTATGTAGATATTGATATAAAGCCAACTGTCGATGAAATAGAGGACTTAACCATAAAAGGTACAGAGTTCTTTTTATTTTTGTCAAAAGATAGAAGATTAAGTGAATTAAGAGAAAATGGAGCAATTAGATATTTAAGTGGAATTGAACTAAAAGAAACTGAAATTGGAATGGATACAGCTTGTGTTGCTATAGGAATAAATGAAAAAGCAGATGAAATAATTGAGTTAAGAGATGACTGGCAACCAGAATGTTCTTTAAATACACTTACAGATGGATTATTTGGAACAGTTAAAGAAGGAAAATTACAAGACCATACTGTTTTTATATGGCTATCTGGTTATTTGGATGAAGATACAGGGTATTCAATTGAAGAAATAATTGAATATCTACAATATCAATTAAACATTACAGAACTTGAAAAAGATATAACAAAGTCAATGATTATAAGACAACAAGACATATTAGATAAAATGAAAGAATTTCAATTAAGATTTAAAGAAATAACAAAAGAAGATCCAAAACTTCTTCAATTTTTTGATAAAGATAATAGATTTTCAAACATAACATTTGCAGGTACATATTTAGCTGGAATTGCAGTCAGAAACGAACAAAGAAAAGCAGGAAATTTGGATGGGAAAATAGAACATTCTCCATATTCTAAAGAGCAAGAAAAGTTAATAGAAGAATATACAAATTTAAGAGTTGAATTTGAAAAAAGAGAACAAGAAATTGAAAATGATATTGATATTTAGGAGGTGTATAAAATGCACAGAGGAACAGTTTTTATTATAACAAAGGATAAAGATAATAAGTTTGAAATACAAAAATCAACTGAATTTAATGGTGGAATGGGAATAGAAAATCTAGGTGGAGCAATTTATGATATGCTTAAAAATTTCAAAGAGCCTTTATTGTTTGATGCTATGATTAGAGATTTTGATGAAAGATATTTCAAATATGGTGATGAAGTTATGACGTATTCTCCAGATGAACAACATAATCCATATATTGATGAAAATGGAAATGAATATTTTGAATATTCTCAAACAGAAAATCAATTTAAGTTTTTCAAAGATGATAATGGAGAATATATCTATACAAGTGATAGCAACTATATTAAAAATATGTCAGATGAAGATATAACAGTTGTATGCAGTAATGGAAATTATGTATTAAAACCAAATCAAATTTTAATTGCTGATTATAACGAATGTGTAAACAATACTAGGATGTCATTTGGAGAAAAAATAGATGACAAAATAGAAGTTGATGAATTGAGTACGAAAGAGTATATTCCTACTAGAAAACAGGAAATCATACTGGATAATATTATTAAAACAATAGAATCTTTTAATTATAGTGTTAGTCCTATATATGAAAATGGGATGATTAGTGGTATGGAAATTGAAACTTGGACCAATGGTGGAGTGGATATGATACATACCTTTTATTTTTGTGATGATTATCAAGAACTTTATGATAAAGAAAATGTAAAAAAACAACTGCAAGAATTAGTTGATAATTTTTCTGTAGATGATGAAATTGATATGTATAGACAAGATGCAAATTATAAAAGTAACTTTACAATTAGTCAGTCATTAGAAGATTTTACTGAATATCAAAAGAAATTAGAAGATTTAGCAAATAATTTTAACACAAAATATCACGAACTAATTTATCAAAAATTTATGAATAATGAATTACAAAAGGAGGAGATGCAATTATGAAACTTATAACAAAGGAATTAGAAAAATTATTTGAAAAATATCCTATAGGAAGTCAAGATGGATTAGGTGGAAAAGCAAAGGTTATAGCAAAATTTTTTAATCCAACTGGAATAGGAACTTGGATAATAACAGAAGGAAATAAACTTGAAAATGGTGATTATGAAATGTTTGGATACTGTCATCTTGGGGATGATGAAATGGCTGAACTTGGATATGTAATGTTATCTGAATTGGAGAATTTAAAATTACCATTTGGATTAAAAGTTGAAAGAGATTTATATATGCCAAAGGATTGTGATCTTATTCAAGCAATGAAAAGGACAGGTATCACACCACCATCTTATATGCTAGAAGATTATAATAAAGAAGAAATCGAAAACGATATTGATATATAGGAGGAAAGTATTATGACAGTAGATAAGTTTTTAAAAAAATGGTATGACAAAGAAATTGAAGATTGGGGAGGAGAAACTTCTCCAGAATATCGAAATTTTCAAACCAATTATAGAAGTGTTATTAATGATTTTTGCAAAGATATAGGAATGAAATTACATTCATTTAGCAAGAATCACTATGAGTTTTCAGCAGTAGTAAAAAGTAATACAACAAATCAATTTTATTATATTTCAATATCTGATGTTAGGTATTGGAGAAATGAATGGGCCAATAATATCTTGTATAGAACAATGGAACACGATAAAGATTGGACTGGTGGTAGCAATCGTTATAGTACATTAAAAGACTTGGCAGAAAACTTACTTAATTTAGATTTTCAAATGGCAAGAAAATTAGAAAATGAAAATACTAGACAAATTACAAATCAAGTCGAGATTCAAAATGATAAATCTGATGACTTGGATGTAAATTATGCCTAGTCTTTTTTATTTGGAAAGGAAAAACAATTAGAATGAATGAAATGGAAGAATTTTTAAATTTTGGTGCAGTTGTAAAGATTAGAAAAGAATATGATGATGATCTTTATAAATTTATTGAACTTATGAAAAGTATTGGATTTTTAAGAGAATATGCAGAATCTTTTGAGAAAAATTGTTGCTTTGATAAAGAATTTAATGAATTTTCGGAAGATAGATTTTGGTACTATGTCAAACTAAATAATGGAAATACTAGAGATACTTGTATTGAATTTCAATGGAGCAAAGGTTTTACTTGGGGAAACAGAAAAGATTATTTAGATTATGATAAAGATATGAAAATATTAAATGTTGATGAACTTATAAAAGTTTGTAGAAAAGAGAAACTATTTAATATGAATTATGAATATACAAACTTTGAAAATGAATTACAAGACAAAGAAAGTGCATCTGATTTAGATAACTTTTTAGACTTTTATGAGTGGTCTATTACAAAATATCCAGATGGAAAATATAACATAAAAGATGAACAATGTAATACTTTTGATTTTGAAGAAAATACTACACTAGACAAAATTATTGATAGAGTATATTTTAGAATGTTTGACTATTTTACAGATGAGGAAGATATTGAAGATCTTATGGAAGAAGATTCTGAATATGTAAAAAAGAAATACGAAAGCTATATGAAAACAGGAGAAAAGTTACATTTATTAAATGAAGAAAATAAGAAACATTATGCAGAGTGGTTTCAAGAAGTTATAAAAGAAAATGAATCAAAAGATACTATTGAAATCAACAATGATATGTAAAAAAATATGAAGGGAGATATAAAAAATGAATGAAATAAAGAAAGAAAAAATAGTACAATTCTTTAGACAAATGTTAGAAGTGTATGATTTTGAATTAGTAATTGATATAAATAAAGATTTAGAAAATGTATTTAGATTAAACGATATTCAAAACGGAAATCTAAATGGAATAAATCAAGAAGAATTTTATACATTATCAGATATTATTGAGAGATTAGATACATATCATCAAGATATAGTTTATATTCCACTTGAAAATAAGAAAAGTAACAATGAAAAAATTGCAAAAGATGATTGGGATTTAGTTGCTAAAAGATATTTGGAAAGTGAAACTGTAGCAAGAGCTTTAAATGAAATTGATACTAAAAAATATGTTGATTTGATAAGCAAAAAAGAGAAATTTGATATACAAGATATTATAAAAATACTTGATGAAGATGAGCAATTTTGTAAGAGTGTCTGTAAAAAATATGTAGATACAATGTCAAAAGAAATGCTACTTGAAATTGATAATAAAATACTACATATTTTTATTGAAGATGAGTATATAAAATTGAAAGAAGAAGGTAAAATAAATAATCAAAATTATAAAGAATATTTAGATGGAAATTTTAATGTATATGAATATGATTCATATCAAGAATTGTATAATTCTGTTATTAAAGTTGAAATAGTTTATGACCTGAATGATTTAGAATTATTTGATGAAAATGGTAATTGGAATTTTTATATTACTTTTGAAGAATTAAAAAAAGTAGGATATGGATTTATGGTAAAAGACCAATTTCCATTGATAGAAAAATATGCAGTTCCAGAAGATAAAATATTTGAATTTTTTGACTATTTTTCATTAGAACAATTAGAAGATTTTGAACAATCTTTGAATCAATATTTTAATGAAGAAAGCATTATTTATCATCAAGATAGTTATGAAGAATTTGAATCTAAAGAAGATTCTAGTTTCAATAGAGATATATTAAGATTAGCCTGTGGACTAACAACTTATGAAGATTTTATTGAAGATTATACAGAATATTCTATATCTTATTATGATTTATCACTTTCAAAAGTTAGTGAATATTTTAGAGAAAATGAGATAAAAAACTTAATGGATTATGGCAGTGATGGAGATGAAGGATTAAACCATTTAACTTCAATGTATGAAGAAATAATGGATAAGCTAGGAATAAAATATTCAAATGTTTATACAGAAGATGTATCAGATGGAAAATATATTACAACAATTACTTTTGAAAATAATTCTTCAATAGAAGTAGCAAGTGCTTGGAATGGAATAAAAGTTGTAACGGAAAATATGGAATCCATCTATGAAACTTATGAAAGTTTGAAAGAAAAACCAAAACAAAATGAGGTAAAAAATGAAAACGAATTTGACTATGATTTTAATTAAAAAAATTAATGAGAGTGGAGTAAAAATGCTCCACTTTTTTCAAATCTTGAAACAAAAAATATCTCCCAGAGGGCAAAATGGGTTTTAGGGCTTTTGCCCTAAACAGCGAAAAGGGTGTCAAAACACCACGCTGGCGAATATTGGGCATTAAAAAATGCCTCATTATTCGGAGCAAATAAATTGCTCTGGATTTTTTGTACTTCGCTTTGCTAGTACAAATATTTTTTTATTTATAAAGTGAGGTTGATATTATGCGTGATAGTGAAAGAGAATTAGATAAAATATTTCTATCATATAATAAAATTCTAGCAAAATTAAACAAGCAGGGATGTAGGACAAAAAATAATAATGAAATTACTCATAAGGATTTAAGACAAGCTATAGAAGTAATGATAAAAAAGCATCCCACTTGTAGATGGAGAAGTAACAAAGTAAGAAGTAGAAAGTTTTATATTTTAGATGAGGGATATTGGTGGCTTGTAGATGTATTCTTTCAAAATGAAACGAACTTAATTGATGCAGATATAAAATTCTTTAATAAAAGAATAAAAATGTATGAAGATTTTTTAAAAATACAATCTAAAGAACTATTTGTTAATGATATTCCATATTCACAATTAGAAAAATTTTTTAATAGGAAAATAGATACAGTAAGAAAAGCAATACAAAAATTGGAAAAGAAGTATAGCATTAAGATAAGATATAAAAAAAATAATCAAGTGTATGTATATAGCAAAGGAATAGAGTTATTATGCAAAGAATGTTTCAAACAAAAATATCTGGAGATATTGGAAGATTATAAAATGGAGCTAACTGAAAAATATATAACAGAAGGTTATCCGTATGATAATTTTTTTCACAAAAATTGAATAGAAGGGATGATTAAAAATGGAGTTTAATTCTAAACAAAGAAGAAAAAGCATAAAGGTTTGGCTATCAGATGAAGAAAGAATTTTAGTAGAAGCAAAAGCAGAATTTTATGGATATAAACGACTTGCAAAATATATTCGTGATGCAGCAATATATGAAAAAGTAACTTATGTGGATTTAAAAAATAAGGAAGAATTGTATGTTGCGTATGCTGAAAATACAAAAGAATTAAAGAAAATTACTAAAGAGATTAGACATATAAGTAAATATGCAACACGATTAACAGATGAAACAAAAAAAGATATTTTAGATGTTATGTATGCAGTATTAGGAAATCAAAAGGCAATGATAAAACTTATTGATGAAAAGTTGGATTTAGATGTATGGAAAGAAATCAATCATAACAAGATTGAAGAATTGGAGGGATAATAATGCCAGTAACAAAAAGATTACCACATTTAGGCTCTCCTAAGAATTTGATTGAATATATACTTGATGAGAAAAATGATGGAGAAAAAGTTGGATGTACCAGTTCTCTAAATTGTAATGTTGAAACTGCTCTTTACGAATTTAAGGATATTCAAAAGAGATATAAAATGGGTGGAACTAGAGGTGCATATCATATTATCCAAAGTTTTTCTCCAAAAGATAAAATAACTGTAGAACAAGCAAATGAAATTGGATTAAGAATGTGCAAAGAATTATATCCTACTTTTCAATGTATTGTATCAACTCATATTGATAAAGGACACATACATAATCATATATGCGTAAATGCAATAAATTTAGAAGGAAGAAAACTAGAGGATAGACTTTCAAATGAAAAAGAGGGCCTTTATGGAGTTAGTGATACAAGTGATCGAATAGCGGCAGAGTATGGATGCTTTATAATGCCTCGAAAGACATATTTGAAATCTAAAAATAGTCAAGATGATTATTATCAATATAAAAGACAATCTTGGAAAGAACAAATAGAAGAACATTTAGAAAAACTTATTCCAAAGTGTAATAGCGTTGATGAACTATTAGATGAATTATCTATTTTAGGCTATGAAATAAGGAGAGGCAAACATATTGCAGTTAGATGTCTTGGTATGCAAAGATATGCAAGAATAGATACAATAAATTTAAAGTATTCTACTAGCAATTTATATAAACTATACAGAGAAAAAGATAATGTGAAACTATTAGCCATTAAAACAGAACAAAATGAATTCAATTCTAAAATATTTCAGAAAGCAAATGAATCTAAAATTGCTATTGAAAAAAGTCAGTTAGGTGCAAAAGGAAAAGTTTATAGTGAATATCAAAAAACAAAATATCAAGAGATAAAAAGGTATTATCAATTAAAACAACAGTTAGAATATTTAGACAAATATAATATTAGAGATTTTGATGATATTGAATCACAAATAGCACTTAAAAGAGGTCAAATAAAAAGTAAGAATGTTAAGATGAAGAAAAATCAAGAAAAATTTGAGAAAGTTCTTAAAACTACAGAAATAGCTAATGATTATATTAGACTTTATACAGTTTATGAATATGCAATGTCATATAAAAAGCAAGATGAGGATTATGTTTTACCTAAAGAGACAGAGATATTTTTGAATATACAAAAGGAATTGAATATAACTTCTATTGATGAAGCAAAAGAGTTAATAAAAAATTCAAGATCAGAAAGAATTGAGATAAACAGACAAAGAAAAGAAGTATTGGAACTCCAAAGGGAACTTAATCATTTAGAAACTATAAAAGAAGAAAAATTATCTAGTAGTAATTTGTATATCCACAATATTAAATTTCGGTGGAAATAGAATTGACTATAAAAATTCAAATGATAAAGAGTTTTGTGTGAATTTACCATACTCAAATTATAAAATACATATAGATAAAAAATTTACTGCGTATAATGAAAAAAATCAATTTTATACATTATACTTGGTAGATGATAAAGAATATGAACTATATGATGAAAACAATGAAAAAATTGGAAATATCACAGGAACAGAGTTAGAAAAATTTGTTTTAGATAATAAAAAAGAGATTGATTCATTATATAGTAAATAACTAAAAAAAATAATTCGCTCCAGATTAAATTCTGGGGCTTTTTTGTGTGTTAAAGGAGGAATATACTATGTTGAAATTATTAAGTCTATTTACAGGAATAGGAGCTTTTGAGAAAGCTTTGAAAAAATTGAATATAGATTATGAGTTGGTGGGTTTTTCTGAAATTGATAAATTTGCTATTTTGAGTTATTGTGCTATTCATAATGTACCAGAAAATAAAAATTTAGGAGATATAACGAAAATAGATATTGCTAATATACCAGAGTTTGATATTATGAGTTGGGGGTTTCCTTGTCAAGATATATCTATAGCTGGTAAGATGGAAGGAATTAAAGAAGGAACTAGAAGCGGATTATATTATGAAGGTTATAAAATTCTAGAAGAAAAGAAACCTAAGTATTCAATTATTGAAAATGTAAAGAATTTAACAAGTAAAAGGTTTGAAAAAGAGTTTAATTCTATATTAAGAGATATAGAACAATTAGGATATAATAATTACTGGAAAGTGCTTAATGCAAAGAATTTTCGGAATACCACAAAATCGAGAAAGAGTTTTTATTATCTCTATTCGTAAAGATATTGATAACGGAACTTTTAAATTTCCACTTCCAATAAAATTAAATTTAAGACTTAAAGATATATTAGAGGAAAAAGTAGATGAAAAATTTTACTTGACGGAGAAAGGTATAGGCAGGTTGATAAAAAAAAATAATAACTTGTTAAAAGAATGTAAAAATTCTAATTTAAGTTCTTGTTTAATAGCAGGTTATTACAAGATGAGTGGAAATCAAAACCAATATATAGCAGAAAAAAATAAGATTGAAAGAATTGCAGGCATTTATGATACAGGACAAGTAAAGCATCAAGCAGGTAGTATATATAATTTAAATGGAATATCTCCAACTTTGACTACTATGGATAAAGGAGGAGATAAACAGCCATATGTAATTGTTCAAGAGGCTACTAAAAAAGGATATACAAAAGCAGAAGCAGGAGATTCAATAAATATTTCATATCCTAATAGTATTACAAAAAGAGGGAGAGTCGGAAAAAAAATATCTCAAACAATTCTAACTTCGCCTAATATAGCAACGGTTGTTGAAGAACCTAAAACAATATGTCTGAACAACTTATATAAGCAGCCTAGTGTTCAAGACAGAATTTATGATACGGGTGGAATATCAACATCTATTACAGCAAGTCGTTTTAGGCCGAATTTTGCTGAAAGAAAAATGTTTAATCCTTTTAATAATAAAGAAATAAAAGATATTGCTCCTACGCAGACTACTACATGTGGAAATACAACATCAAGTGCAGCAGTATTAATTTCAGAAGATGGAAACCACTTTATGAAAATAAGAAAATTAACACCTAAAGAATGTTGGAGATTAATGCGGATTTTCGGATGAAGATTTTGAAAAAGCAAAAACAGTAGGAATATCAGATACACAACTTTATAGACAGGCAGGTAATAGTATTGTTGTGAATGTCCTTGAAGCAATATTTAAAAATTTACTGAAATAAAAAATATGAATGTATGCCAAAATAATTTATAAAAATAGATTATTTTGTTTTTTTTATATTATTTTATGATATAATAAATGAAAATTACGAAAATTGGGAGGTTATAGATGTTAGAAGATATAGAAGTTTTATACCATAGTAGTATAAGAATAAATAAGGATAAAATAATTTATATAGATCCATTTAAAATAGATAAAGATTATAATGACGCAGATATTGTTTTTATAACACATGATCATTATGACCATTATTCAGAAGAAGACATAGATAAAGTAATAAATAAGAATACAACTATTATAATACCAGAAGAATTATTAACGAAGTTATTAAGAAAAGGCATAAATAAAAATGCAATTATTACAGTAGAGCCAAATGAAAAGTATATGGTACAAGGAATTAAATTTGAAACAATACCAGCATATAATACAAATAAGACTTTTCATCCAAAAGAAAATGGTTGGGTTGGTTATGTCATTGAATTAAATGGCATTAGATATTACATTGCAGGTGATACCGACATAACAGAAGAAAATAGAAAAGTAAAATGTGATGTTGCCTTTGTGCCAGTGGGTGGAACATACACAATGAATTTTAAAGAAGCAGCACAACTAATAAATGAAATACAACCTAAAGTCGCTGTTCCAATTCATTATGGTAGTATAATTGGAACAGAACAAGATGCAAGTGATTTTATAAAATTATTATATCCAAGTATAAAGGGTATAGTTTTAATGAAAAATAGTTGAAAGAGGTAATATAATATGCAATTTACAAACGAGGATATTCATTTATTCAATAACGCAGGAATAAAAGTAGAAGATAAAAATTATACAAATGAAGAAGTAGAGAGACTAAAAATAAAAGTTATGGATTTTATAATAAGTCAAAGTACGAAAGATATAGATAAATATAATGAACAATTTAGAAACTTGCTACAATAAACATGAAACTTGAAAAGTGAAATACAAGAAAGGAAAAATAAAAATGGTAGATATAAAATTAATAAATAATGCAGATGATGAAATGTATAAAATGATAGATGAAGCATTTAATAAATTTGCTGAACAAAACAATGTGAAATGTAATTATACGCCATTTACTTTTGTTGCAAAAGAAGATAATAAAATTATTGGAATAATAACGGGACATTCATATTATAAAGAGGTACATATAGCAGATCTTATTGTATTAGAAGAGTATAGAGGTAGAAAAATAGGAAGTCAACTTATGAAAACAGTAGAGGAGTATTATAAGGGCAAAGAATATAACAATATAAATCTAACAACATATGAGTTTCAAGCCCCTGAATTTTACGAAAAATGTGGCTTTGAGATTGAATTTGTAAGAAAAAACAGAGAAAATTCGAAATTATCAAAATATTTTCTAGTAAAATATTTATAAGAAATAAACTATGGTAAAAATAGATATAATCAAATTAGTTAGAATAATATTTGAGAGATAAAGAGCCCTGTTCGAGCTCTTTATTTCTTATTCTGAACATAAAAAGAAAAATTCAAAAAGCACTTTATTGAATATATCCAAAATTATGGAGTTTATTAACCGAGTTAATTAATTCATCTTTTCTTTTTACTTCAATAAGTACATCTAAATTATGCTTATTACAGAAATCTAATTCTTCCTTAATATTAAGGAGACCTGTAAATAGTTCTTGATGATCTTTGGAACCATTATAATCGTGTAAATGAACATGTTTAATTTTATCTTTATATTTTAGAAATTCTTCTTTAGCGATATTACCATATCTGATATTATGTCCTAAATCTAATGTGAAAAATAAATTATCATAATTTGCAATAATTTCAATTGCTTTTAAAGTATAAGATTCTATTTTTACATTTTCAAATAAGATAGTAGCATTATATTTACTTGCTATTTTAGAAAGTGAATTACATGAATTTTTATATGCATTCAAATATTCATTCAAGTATTCCTCGTAAATAAATATTTTTTTATCTGGTAACGAAAAATGAATACCAGTGTCAAGATGAATATTATACTTAAAAATGTTATGTTTTGTACCAAAAGATATAATTCTTTCTATTTCATTTAAATAAAACTTGCGTAAAGAATCATTTAATTCACCAACATCAATTTTTTCTGATAGATGAATAGAGAAAGTATTACTATCTAAGAGAGTAGTGTCTAAATTCTCTGAAAAGCAATATGGTATATCTAGATTTAATTCAATAAAATCCAAATTAAGCTCTTGAGCTAGTTTCACATTTTCATCTAAAGAATGAAGTTCGACTAATATAGGCATTCCGAAATTTCATATAATTGTTACCTCCAATATAAAATTTAATTAGTATTGTATCTCAAAAATATTATTTAAGCAACAGATTTAAAATATTAATCCTTATAAGATATTATGATTACACAGACAATGAATTGTGAAAGTATAACATCAAGTGCAGTTGTACTGATTTCAAAAGATAAAAATCACTTCATGAAAATAATAACAGCAATAAAAACAAAACTTGAAGAGATTGAATTTCTTAAAAAGATATGAGGTGGAAATAAATGGCATTAAATTATAAAAATATATTTACAAAGAAGTCGAAAAATGATATAATTTAGTCATTGTTAACGAGGAGGGTAAAAACAATGGAAAAAGTAATTCTATTAAAAAACAAAAATGGTTACATAGTTTCATGTTTTTGCTATGCTCTTTTTCAGAACGAAGTATCATAAGATTGCTTTGTTCTTTTTTTTGAATATTCTATATTCAAAATCTTGAGTCGAATTTATTTATAGAGTATAAATAAATTAAATATTAGTTAAAGGAGAGATGAAAAAATGAATGAATTAAAAACAAAACTAAAGAGGTACAATATTTACTCTTGTTTGACACTTAAAACAGAAAGTTTGGAAATTTGTTTTGATCCAGCAAAAATAAGAGATGAGGATTTGGAGAAAATAAATCCAGATTATATATTTATATCTCATGAGTCAATGGATCACATGGACCCGGCACAAGTTTATATTCTTCAAAAGAAAAAGAATTGTAGAATATATTGTAGCATAGCATCAGCAGTGGATTTGATACAACAATTCCCATATGATACGGAATTTATAGGAAAAATAAATCCTTTAGTGCCAGGTTGTACAATAACTAATAAAGATTTAATAATTGAAACCCAAAAATCATTGCATTGTGATTATATGTTACCTTTAGTGTATAAGATAAGTATTAAAGAAGATAAAATATCTGTATTACATTGTTTTGATAGTTTTATTTCTGATGAAATAATAGATTTGTCAAAAGATACAAGCATGGCAATAGTTCCTATTGGTATTGCAAAAGGAGTATCTATTAATAGTGGTATTGAATTTTTAGAAAAATTAGAAAGCAAGAAATTTATGACAAATCATTTTAAATCTTATGAAGATTTAGAAAAATTTAAAGATCTAATTAATAATGATAATAGATATATATATATGAATTGGGACGAATCAAAAGAAGTTAATCTAGAACAAGTGGAAATAAAGAAAGATAATTATGAATTAGAAGAAGTCAACTTTATACTAGATAAAACCTATGTAGCAGGAAGTAATACATATAAAGCAATTTTATCAAATATTAATAGTTTAAAATGTGAAATTATTAATAATAAGGAAATATTAAATAAATTATTTGATACTTATAAAGATGCAGATTTTGAAACAAAAAAGGTTTTACTTATAATATATACAGTATTGAGTTTATGGGATATAAATTTAATAAAAGAAGAAGTGTTTGAAGAGATAAAAAAAGATTTAAAATTGGAATCAGATAATTCAAATAATAATTTACAAACAATTATCCTATTTTTCTTGAGTATATATGCACAACAATCAGGAGAAGTGAAATTTTTAGAAGAAGCAATGAAAATTGGAAGTGTCGAAAAAGAACATAACGAATATTGGGTTGTAGAATATTTAGGAAGATGTTTAGTATCACAAAAAAAGGCACCTGAATGTATTGAAGAGAAATTATTAAAAGTTATATCAGTACCAGCAATATATAATTCTGTAGTTGTAAGAAGAAAAATATTCTGGGAATTACATAGAATAATGAAAGTTATACCAACATTAACTAAGGATTTTGTTAATATATTTGAAGATGGTTTAACAGATTCAAACCCAGATGTAGAATTATTGGCAACTTTATGTTTTGGATTGGCTAATAATATACAAAAATTAACAAAACAACAATTAGATAAAATATTCAATTTATTAAAAGATGATGAAGATGATGTTAGAGAAACAGCTGTAAGAATTGCAAGGGGATTAAACCATAAAGATTATATAAAAGAAAATAAAGAAAAATTGTTGGAACTAATAAATGATAATAATTGTCATGTGTGCCATCAAGCAGAGCTAACTAAAAAATTTATTGAGGAAATGGAATAGGTGATAAAATGAAAAGTTTAACAAAAACATGGTTTGATTTTAGAAATTTATCATGTAATAAAGATGATTGCATTTTTACTAATAGATTATTTTGGCAGAAATTAGAAGATGAGAATAAAAAAGAAAAACCAATGTATGTTGCAGTTAATACATTATCTGGGGCTATTGATATTTTTATGCAAGAAGAAGGAGAAAAGGTAGAAAAAGCAATAAAGACAAATAATCTAATTGAGATAGAGGATACTTTGTTTTCACAATTAAGAGAAAGAGGATATGTATTTCCATCAAAAGAGGCAGAGGAAATATATTTCAAAAGTGCAATACATGCATATAAAAATGAAAAATATCAAAAAAATAGAATCTTAGGTTTTTTTGCAATAGATACAGGGTGTAGTATGGGATGTGAATATTGCTTTGAAAAACAGTATGAAGAGAGAGGAAATGAATTAGAAAAAGCAATTATGACCAAAGAAGCATTGGAAGAAGGATTTAAGATTATTACAACAATGCGAGATATACAAAATAGAGAAATTGATAATGTTGCAGGTTGGGGAGGAGAGCCTTTAAGAGAAAAAAATTATGAATTAAATAAGATATTTATAGATTTAGCAAATAAGTATAATATTCCAATAGCATATTTTTCGAGTCTTGCTGAAATAGGTGATGGATTAATAGAATTATTAAAGAATAATGCAGATAGAATTAAATTTTTGTCAACTACACTTGATGATTTAGCTGAAGAACATAATAGTTATAGAAAATTACCAAATGCTTTTGAAAAAACAGTAAAAAACATAGATATTTTATTAAAGGCAAATTTACCAGTTATAATAAGGACAAACATAGGAGCACACAATATAGACAAAATACCACTGTTAGCAGAATTCTATGAAAAACAGGGATGGTTTGAATACCCAAAATTTAAAACTTTTTTAACACATACATATGATAGACATCATGTGTTTGAAAAAGAGTTTACATTATCAGAAGACCAAGCTGTTTCAAAATTTTTAAAATATAGAGATGAGTACCCATTAGTAAGAAAAATACAAATATTAAAATTTGGACCATCATTAAATAATATATTAAAGGCATTCCAGTTGAGAGAGGTTACTGCAATTACAGAAGAAAATTTTGAAGTGCCAATAAAACCTATTATTACATACTGCAATACAGCAAATGGTTGTGAATATGTATTTACCGGAAAGCCAGATTATTCAATATATACATGTGCTGAATGTACAGCTTTGTCAAAATTTAAATTAGGACAATATTATCCAAAATTGAAATTAGACAAGAAGAATTTGGAAATGTGGGGAATTACAGACACTTTGGATCATATAAGATCAATAGACACTTTAGAAAAATGTAAAGAATGTCCGGGAGCTACATATTGTGGAGGATATTGTGCACTAGAAGCAGTTACAGCAAATGGAAATGCTCAAGATATATATTGTAAAAAGGCTGATGAAATTATAAAGAATTTTTTAAAAAATGAAAACCATAGATTATATAGAAGAGCAAGAATACTATTAGATAATACAGAACATATAACATTGTAAAGGAGTAAAAAGATGGAAGTAGATTTACATGTTACAAATCGTTGTAATTTAAAATGTAAGCATTGTGTATATACATCAGGAGAGTGGGAAATGCCTGATATGACATTAGATACGGTAAAGAGCTTAATTCCTTCATTTAAAAAATTAGGAGTTAAAGAAGTTCATATTACTGGAGGAGAGCCACTAGTAAATAAGGAGTTTTTTGATATAGCAAAATGTTTACATGAAAATGGTTTTGGAACACGAGTTCAAACAAATGGAATACTAATAACACCAGAAATTGCTAGAAAATTAAAAGAAAGTGGAATTGAATATGTACTTATTAGTATTGATGGATTAGAGAAAACACATAATTCTTTTAGAAATAATGATAAATCTTTTGATTATGCTGTAAATGCAGTAAAAATATGCTTAGAAGAAGGACTATATACAAGAGTAAATACAGTTATAAATAAAAGTAATGTTCAGGATTTACCAGAGTTAATTAAGTTTATAAATACTTTAAAACCAGATCAGCATTCCTTTTTCTATCTAACACCTGTAGGAAGAGGAAAAAATATAAAAGATTTGATGTTGTCGTTAGAAGAATGGAAAAATATTGAAGAAATTGTGAGAAAAGCGGGAATAGAGAATAATTGTATAGAAAAGATAAGATTACAAAATGTTATAAAGGACAAAGAAAATGATAAAAATTGTAGAGATGATAACTGCTTGATTTTAGCAAATGGAGATGTATATCATTGTGTATTCTTTATTTATAGTCCATACAAATTGGGAAATATTTATAATGAAGATTTATATGAATTGTGGAATAAAAACATAAATAATATTTTAGAAGAAACAAGTAATGAAAGAATTTCAGAAAAAAAATGTAATAAACAAAAACAAAATTGTAGATGTAATTGTTCAGGGCTTGCATATAATTTAACTGGTAGTATTAAATCTTGTGACCCACGATGCAATCCAAAAGAAAATTTAATACCTAGCTGTATTAGAACATATATAAAAATGAAATAGGAGGCATTTATATGAGTGAAGAAAAAGAAGTGAGAAATAGTGTGAAATTAATATTACTTAATGAGAATAATGAACTACTGTTAATGAGTACAGATGATAAACAGATTCAAGGAAAAGAGGGAAATTATAACGGAAGATTTTGGCAGATGGTAGGAGGAAAAATTGAAGAAGGAGAAACTTTAAAAGAGGCAGCATATAGAGAGTTGTTTGAAGAAACAGGTTTGAGAAAAGAACAAGTAGAAGTTTATGCACCAGCATGGTATGGAGAAGTTGATTTAATGATGCACGGAAAATTAACTACAGTAAAGCAGAGTTTTGTCCCTGCTAGAACTTCTAGCACAAATGTGAGTTTAGAGAATTTAACAGAAGAAGAAAAGCCAGTATGTACTAAATTAGAATGGTTTTCATTAGATAGAATAAAAAATTGTCCAGATATTATTTATCCAGTCTTATTGACTGATCCAAAATATTTACCAGCAATACTTCAAGGAAATATTCCAAATGAAACAATGCCAATTGATTTAACAAAACAGCCAGAGAAAAAAACACAAGAAAAACAAATTGAAAAAGATGATAAAGAGGAAAGGTAAAAATAGTTATGAATATTGGATGGGGATTAACTTCAAAATGTAATTCAAAATGTAAACATTGCTATAACGCCTCAGGGATGCAAGAGTTTAAAGGGATAAGTTTTGAAGATGCAAAAAAAATAGTAGATAAATTAGCAGAAAATGGAATAGAAACAATTAATTATGGAACAGGAGAGAGTGGCTTAATAGATTATTTTTGGGATTTAGTGGAATATACATATAATAAAGGCATTATTCAAGGACTAACAACGAATGGATCATCCATAAATGAAAATACAATAGAATTTGTGAAAAAATATATGAATGATATTGATGTTTCATTAGATTATCCAGATGAAGAGAAAGACAATGACTTTAGAGGTTCAGAAAAAGCGTGGAAATGGGCAATAAATGCCTGTGATTTATTAAAAGAAAATAATATAAATTTCAGTATTGTAACATGTATGCATTCTTTAAATTCTACAAAAGAAAATGTAGACAAATTTTTAGAACTATGTAAAAAGTACGATTGTGAATGGAGAATTAACTGGTTTAAACCAACTGGAAGAGGAAAGTTTAATGACAGCTTAAAATTGAGTGTAGAAAGAGTACATGATATATTTAGATATATTGTAGAAAATTCTAATATAGTAGCTTTGCCTGATCCATATTTTTCGGCAATTATTGGATTAAATACAAGAGTGGGGTCTCCTTGTGGAACAGAATCTTTTAGGATAACTCCAAATACAGAAGTTGTACCATGTGTGTATTTTACAAAAGAAATGAAAAGTACATCAATACTAGAAAATTCATATAATGATGTTATTAATAGTGATGTCATGCAAGAAGTTAAACATAGAAATGTAGAGTATTGTAAAGATTGTGAATACTATCAATATTGTAAGGGCGGATGTTTGAGCAGAGCATATTTAGAATATGGAAGTATAAACGAACCAGATGCTTTTTGCTATAAAAAATATGGAATAAAGGAAAACCCATTAAAAGATTTGAAATATACTTATGATCATAAAGAAAGGAAGGTGCATGAGAATTATTTATGTACACTAATAGTGAAGCCAAAATAGATTTTAAAAAAGCTAGAGAAAAATATTTTGATATTGAAGAACAATATCTTATGAAAGCTCCTTATTATGCTAGAAGTGGACAAGATAAGTATTTAAATGAGGAAATTTTTAAAGAAAAAAGAAAAGGAATATTTATTGATTTAGGAGCTTATGATGGTGTTGAATCAAGCAATACACTATTTTTTGAAGAAAGTATGGAATGGACAGGAATTTGTGTAGAGCCATTAAGAAATATTTTTCCAAAGTTATTAAGATATAGGCAAAGCATTTGTATAAATTGTTGTGCATCTGATAGTGATGGAATCGAAAAATTTGCACATGTAAATCCTTCAATAAGACCTAAATCTACGAGAGAAGAAGGAAGGACATCTAACTATGAAAAATTGAGTGGTTTAGTAAAGTTTTATACACAACAAGAAAAGCAAATTATAAATAATGTAATGGAAGAATGTGGGGGCAAGGTACAAGAACTTGAAGTTCCATGCATTAATATAAATACAATATTAAATATCTTACCTAATAAACATATTGATTTATTATCATTAGATACTGAAGGCAGTGAATTACCAATATTAAAGGCTATTAATTATAATAAATTTAATATTGAGGTTATTGTGGTTGAAATGATAAATGGAGATCTTGGATTAACAAAATTTTTAAGAGAGCAAGGCTATATAAAGAAAAAAGAAATTGGTTATGATTGGATATTTATAAAAGAGTAAAAGGAGATATAAAGTTATTTTAGTTGGTATTGATAAAACATCATTAAAATGTAGCTATGGAAAATGATACATAGGAAGTAAAAAAAGATGTAATTTGTGTGATGCCATCAAATGATAAAGAAGGAACAGCAAATTTTTAAAGAATTAAAGAAAAGAAACAATTAAAAAAGTAGTGAAAAGGAGAGAAAAAATGGAAAATTTACCTATTTTAAAAGATTTACATATTAGAATCACATCAAGTTGTAATTTTAACTGTCCTCATTGTTATGCGGCAGATTGGTTTGGAGAAAAATTTGAATTGTCAATTGATGAAATAAAATCATTAGTTGATCAGGCTATTGAATTAGGTTGTAAGAAAGTAACTTTTACAGGAGGGGAACCGCTAGTTGCTAAGTGTATAGTGGAAGCAATTGATTACTGTTTGTCTAAAGGATTGAGAGTGGAAGTGGAAACAAACGGAGTATTAGTAGATAAAATTATAGAAGGGCTAGAAAATGAAAAAATAAAAAAGATAGAATTTGCAATAAGCTATGACGGAGTAAAAATGAGAGATGAAAAATTTGCAAAACAAGTACGCGATAATATAGTTAAGGTTTCAAAATTGGGGTGTGATGTAAAGATTCAGACCGTATTAACGAAATTGAATATTAATGAATTTGATGATATTTTTCAATTTTCAAAAGAAAATAATATAAGAAATAGATGTTTCTTGGCACATAGTCCAAATGGTAATGGAAAGAATTTATCATTGTTTGAGATAAAAGAATGGCTAACAATAGTAAAAAAATTAAAAGAAACATATCCACATGTGATAGTAGAACTTCCAGATGTATTGTCAGGAGGAATGCAAAAAAAATGTGGTTGGGGAGTACATAGATGTGAAGTTATGCCAAATGGAGATGTAACATCTTGTGCACCTATTACTTTTAATAGAAGAGAATTTGTTGCAGGAAACATAAGAAAAGAAAAATTAAAAGATATTTGGGCAAGTAAGCATTTTACAGATATAAGAAATTTAAAACAAAGTGACTTTGAAAAACCATGTTCTAAATGTATTTATTGGAAAACCTGTTTAGGGGCATGTAGATCTATATCATATTCAACAGGAAATAAATTATTATCGCCACATCCATTTTGTGAAACACTATATAATGCAATAAAGGAAAATAAAATTGATAGAGATTTAATACCTAATAATGATTTGGTTGATGCTTGGATAAAAGGAATTGAAGACGAGAACTTTAAACCTGAAGAAGAATTATATGAATTAGTAGTAAGGAAACAACATAAACTTATATAAAAAAAGAGGGGCATCCCTCTTTTGTATATAAGTTTTTAATGTTAAAAAGAAATTTAGATTTAAAAATATTGACCAAGTTAATTATATGATATAAAAGGGTTATCATATCAAGTGAAAACTTACTTTTATTCGGACATTACATCATTAAATAGCGGATCGGAAAAGAATTCAACCAGTGTTATATTAAATCCTTCACAGATATGCAATACTGTATCCATTCTTAAATTTTTTGTATCATTTTTAATAAAATCTGTTAATGTGGGTAAAGCGATGCCAGCAGCTTTTGATAATTCATATGGTTTCATATTGTTTTGTTTTAACAAATGTAAAATTCTTTTTCGAGTTGCTTCTGCAAGTTGCATAATATCACCTTTCCTTTCAACAAAAGTATAGCAAAATATAGGTTATTACAGGAAAGGAATTCCTTAACTACACAAAAAAAGTTAAGGAATTCCTTAATTTTTATTTACAATTTTTGGTTATTATAGTAAAATCATAGTATTAAAAAATATTTATATTATAAAAAGAAGAAAGTGAGGCAATATGGAAGAAGAAAAAAGTGTAGAATTAAAAGAAAAAGTAGAAAAAATTTTAAAAAATGTTCAAATAGATACAACTGTAGGAGAAACCAAATTAATAGAAATTTTACAAGAAATTAAGGAAAGAGAAATTAAGGATGAAGAAATAGACCTAATAGAAAAAACTATAACAAACATTCAAAACTATTTTTATGCAAAACAACAAATGGAAGTTAAAGTTAATGACTATGAATATTTGAAGAATATAGCAGAAATATTAAGAAATCAAAAAATTAGGATAGAAGATAATGTTGTTTGTGGTCAACCTGTTTTTAAGGTAATATTAGGAGAGGATGAAGTATATTATTTTATAACAAGAGAAGGAGCAAAAATCTTTGCAGAAACACATTCGACACAGCTAAAAGAAGTTAAAAAGGACAGAAACAATGAAAACAGTGGAGAAAGAAGAAAGAAAGATTTAACTGAAGTAACTATTAATAAGAACTTAGAAATTGGTAAAATTATAGAAATAATAAAAAGAAATTATTAATTTTTAAAACAAATACCTGAATTCGACAAATTACAACAAACTTTGCAAAAAAGATATAGTATAATTAAAAAGAAATATTATATATATAATAAAAATGATATTTTAAAAAATAATGATAATACTACTAAATTTTGTGTTTGTAAAACTCAAAACTAGAAAACCGCTATTGCTGTTTAAGCATTAAGGTCTTCTAGTCTGTTCTTCATATTCATGTTCGATAACAGATTCTACAAATCTTTGATTATTTTTTGATAATTTAGAATACTTTATAATAATGTCGTGTTTTTCAAGAGGCATAATATTATATTGTAAGTTATTATCATTATCTGGTAAAAAAGAATCAATAAAAAGTGCATTTGGAGTTATATTTAAAAAATTACATATTGTTAGTAAAAGGACTACACTTCCTGGTGTAGAACCTCTCTCTATTGCACTTATATGTTTTGATGTAACACCACATTGCTCTGCTAATTGGTCCTGAGTAATATTTCGCAGTAGTCTAGCTTCTTGAATCCTTTTGCCTAAAGCTACTACAGTATCATTAATATTAAACATATTTTATCACCATTCTTACTATATCAGAAAAGTTCTTAATACAGAACTGTTTAATATTTTATATTATTTACAAAAGTAAAATGTAATATTCTAAGTTTGAAAAATTTTAATAAAGATTATATGAATTAAAAATGGCAAATTATTTTGCAGAAGGGAGCACTTTATATTGACAAAGATAAATGAATTTAAAAAAATAATTAAGAATCTCAATTTTGACGGAGTAACTAGAAATCTTGATGAATTAGGCAGAATTGTAATTCCAAGAGTTTATAGACAGGATATATATAATGAAGGAACATATGTATATGTTCAAACTATAGAAGATTGTGTCATTATAGCAGATAAAAACGAGTTTGATACTGGAATTAAAAAAACTTTAGATGAACTTGGGAGAATAATGATACCAAAAGAAATAAGAAAATCACTAAATTGGAATTTTAGGGATTTACTAATGATTTGGGATGTTAAAAACATTCTTATAATTAAGAAATTAGAAGGAGAAAGTATTGTTTGCAAAAAGCAAGAAGAACCAAATAAATATATTTGTGAAAGTTGATAGAAAAGACCTGTATAATTAAAATACAAAAATGATAGATTATAATAGTAGGAGGGAGTGTTTATGGAAAAAATAAAGATTATTATAGCTGATGACAATAAGGGAGTTTGTGATTTAATATCAAAATATTTAGAAAAGTATGAAGATATAGAAATTCTTGGAGTTGCATATACAGATGAAGAAGAGATTAAACAAATAGAAGAGTTGAAACCAGAAATAGTTATTACAGATTTACTAAGGAATCGTCGCTATACAGGATTGGATATTATTAAGAAATATACAATAAATAAGAACCACCCACAATTTCTTGTAATCTCAGCAGATCGTGAAGAGGATGTAATAAAAGATGGATTACAAGTAGGAGGTTATATAAGAAAACCATTTGAAAATTATAAAATTGTTATTGACGAGCTAAGAAGAATAAAAAATGAGATAATTAACAAGTAAAACTAAATATTATGAAATTTGAAATACGAAAAATAATAAAACACTAACATAATATTAGTGTTCAAAATACTTGTCAGTATCAGCATATAGCTCATTAAGTGAAATTGACAAAGCAATGCAAAGAGCTTTGACTTCAAAGTCTTTTACAAGCCTTTTATTATTTTCAATTTCATATATATCAGATTTAAACATTGTTACACCAAGCAATTCTAATTTGCAACATAAGTCAGTTTGAGATAATCCTTTATTTTCCCTAATATGTTTCAAGGTGTTTCCAATAATATTGACTTTATTATCTAAAGTTCGTATATTAGCCATAAATATTTCTCCTTTTTAAGATTTTATACATTGTATAATATTTTTTTACTGTTGATGGCGAACTCAGTTCGTCATTAACAAAAAAAGAGATGAAAGGAAAGTGAACTATGAAATTTGCCGATAAAAGTAAAATAATCGACGATGTACTTATACTTGCAAGACAATCAAAATTAAATAATACTCAAAGAGCAAGGCTGTTAAATGTAATTGAGAATTTGGAAGATGCTACAGAAATACAAAAAGAAAGATTTATTATGTATTATGGCTTAGAAAAGCATAACTCAAAAACTAAAAAGTTAATTGAAATTGCAAAGATATATGGAGTTACAATAAGTGCAATAAGAATTTCAGTTGTTAATACAAGAATTAAAATAGCAAGACGAAAAGAAGACTTTGAAATTATAGAAAAGATTGCAGATGAATGTAAAATGAAAATTCAATAATGTATTATATATAAAATAAATAATTTTTATACCTATTAGATGTATTTTGGCTATATATAGTATAGTTGAAGAGAGATAAAACTTTACAAAATTAACATAATATGTTATAATGGTAGAGAAACTTTTAAGGAGAAATGAAATTGAGTAATGAAATAACAGTTAGACTAGAGGGTTCTCTACAAGAAATATATAGTATTTTGGAGCAAAAAGGTTTCTCAATAGTTGATAAATTTTACTTAAATGATAATTACTATATTGAGAAAGACATAGATATTAGAAATTTGCCTGTTAGGGAAATTCTAAGTGAATATGTGCTTATTAGAAAAATTACACAATTTGAACCAATTAATTTTTTAAATAGTTATAATATATTAAATATGACATATAAGAAAAAAGATATAGCACTAGATGGAACTATAATTAGGCAAGAAAAATGTAACTGTCAAATTTATAACCAAGAACAAGGCAAAGAATTTTTAGAAAAACTTGGATATAAGGAAATAATGAATATAAAAGAGAAAGATATTGTATATGAAAAAGATGGGCTAAAACTTGCTATAAAAGATATAGAAAATGGTGAAAGTTTGATTGAAGTTGAAACAGTAAAAGATAATCAAAAGTTAGATACTATAGAAAAACTTAAAGCAGTAATAAATGAATTACAAATTCCAATAGATACAAATGACTATTTCGTAAAAAAAGCTGAAATAGAATTAAAAAAGATCTTATAGGAGTGTGGTTATATGTCAAATGTGAACTTGAACTTATATAGAATATTTTGTAAAGTCGCTCAATCAAAAAGTTATTCGGAAGCAGCAGAAAAATTAGGACTGTCAGTTCCAAATGTTAGCAAACAAATATCTAGTTTAGAAGAACAATTAGATTTAAAACTTTTTAATCGAGAGAGCAAGGGAGTAACATTAACTATAGATGGACAAGAACTTTATGAGATAGTGAATAAATCAATATCTAGTTTTGACTTTGCTGAAAAAATGGCGAAGGATAAAAATGATATGGAAAGTGGATGTATAAAAATTGGTTGCCCATCTCACTTTACCAATTATTTCTTAATGGAAAAAATAGAGAGAGTAAAAAAAGATTTTCCAAAACTTAATGTAGAAATAGTATGTGAAGTTGATATGAATAAAATGTTAGAGCTATTACAAAACCATAAAATAGATTTTGCAATAGTAGATGCAGAAATAAATAACTCTAGAGTTGAAGTTCAAGAATTATTAACAATAAATAATATATTTGTTTCAAAAGCGCCATTAAAAATATCTAATATAAAAGAGTTAGAAGATTTGAATTGTATTTTAAATTTGAAAAACACAAAGGCAACACAACAACTAAAAGAAATACTAGAAAAAAATAATGTTTATTTAAATGAGAATATGATGTGTGATGCAACCGAAATAAGAGTAGATGCAGTAAAAAGAAATATGGGAATAGCATATGTTATAAAAGAAGCTGTGAAAAAAGAAATTGAACAAAAAGAACTATATGAAGTTGAATTACCAATAGAACTACCAAGTATTAAATTAAATTTGATTTATCTAAGTGGAGAGTTGACGAAAATAGATAAAACATTTATAAAAGAGTATCTAAAATAATGAAATATAAATACCCTAGCAATAGGGTATTTTCCATTTTCTGTTAACTAAATCTTAAATAATGTTGAAAATTTAGGAATAGTTTTCCTCTTAAAAAGAATATATAATATTAATGTACTAAAAGAGATATTATGTATTATTTTTAGGAGGATTTTAAATGAAGAAAAAGGTTTGTTGGAAAATTACAACTAAGTGTAATCAAGGATGCAAATATTGTTTTGGATTTAATAATATACCGAATCTATCATTTGAAGAAAACAGAAAGGTATTAGACCATTTAATAAAAAGCGGCATAAACTATATTACGTGGACTGGTGGAGAAGCAGTATTATATCCTAGAGTGAATGAACTAATGAAAGAATCTAAGGAAAAAGGATTATATAATAAGTTAGTAACAAATGGCATATTTTTATCAAAAAATAATAACGAATATGTAGACGACATTTTAAATACTCTAGATGAAATTAATTTATCTATAGATTCTATTGAAAATAATATAAATGTAGCATTAGGTAAGGAAAATAATCATTTAGAAATAATTAAAAATTTGTTAGAAAAGACAAAAAATAAAAATATCAAGGTTGGAATAAATACAGTTGTTAGTAAACTTAATGTGGATAAGTTAGAAGAATTAGGAGAATTTTTAAATAATTATAATATTGAGAAGTGGAAGTTCTTAAAGTTTATGCCTATTAGAGAAAGAGCAGAACAAAACCAAAAGCAATTTGAAGTTGAGGAATATAAATTAGAAGAGAGTATAAAAAAATTAAAAAAGTTTAACAACATAAAGAAAGTAGAATACAAAAAACAAAATGAATTTGAAAAAAGTATAGTTATTATCCCAAATGGTGATATTTTGCAGACGCAAAATGGAAAGGATCACTATTGGGGAAATGCTTTAAAAGAAGAAATAATAGATTTTAATAAAATATTATCAAATGGGAAGATTAGAACTTTAGTTGCATACAATGACGAAAACATAAGAAATAAAATAGTAAATATATTGAAACAAATAGAGGATGTAGAGATTGTTGCTACAACTATTAATCCCGTAGATACATTTAATAAGATTATTGAATACAAACCAGAGATGGTATTTGTAAAATATGATTTTGGTACAGAAATGAATGGACTTGATATAATAAAGCAATCAAAAGAAATACTAAAGGATAGCATCCCAGCATTTAACTTTATTGATACGGAGATTCCAAAAGAAGAGTTTTTTGAAGCTAAAAGAATTATAGGCGATAAAATGAATACTATAATTAGGGAACAAAATTCAGTTAGATATGCGGGAATTATAGAAGATTACAAAGAATATAAAAAGGTTCAATTTTAAATAAGAAAAGGTAGGTTATTCTAAACTTAATTAGAATAATCTACCTTTTTTCTTTATTAAATATATTACTATACGTTCTAAAAAGTCTTTAAGTGAAAGTTTATATCCATTATTATAATTATATAAGGCATTAATTAAATCATCAGGACAAGTGTATTTATTAGAACTATTGAAAGGTCTTATAGAAGCATTCAAAGAATCTCGTACTTGTGAATCAGTTGTATTAAATTCATATGCAAGATACTTCAAGACATTGTTCAGATATTCAAGTTTATCAGGTCTATAATAGCAATATGAAATTGCCTTTTTCATATATTTATAGCCGCGCGAAAGACAGTTGAAATTTAATGACTGTAATAACCAATCAATTTCTCCGATTTCTAAATCTGGAATGTTATAATCAATAGAGATTTCATTTATTACATTTTTTAAGTAATCACATTTAAATGGTTTGTAAATAACTTCACAGATTTTTCTATAATTATTTATTTTTACGGTATAGTTCAATGGCAATGTTAAAACAATATTGCACTTTTTTACTTCAACTGGATTTGTAGAAAGCCTATTTATTATATCTTCAACGGACATATCAGGTAAGCTATTGTCTAAAATTAATATATTAGGATTTGTTTTGAGATACATTTCTAAAGTACCTTTTCCAGTCGTAGCATTTTCAACTATATAGTTTTTATCATTTGCAAGTTTCTGACACAGAAGATTAAGTTCAGTTGTATTCTTATTGGCAATAAGCAAATTTACCATAACTACCTCTCACAAATGTTTTTTGAATTTCTCCAACATTATATCATAATAATTATGTAAATTCAATAGAAAACCTACTATTTTAGGTATATTTAAATATATGTAATGCAGTAATATCAATTGTTTGTGTCGTTTACTGTCGACTTATGTCGAAAAATATAAATAAAATTCAAATCCATAATTTAAAGAGATTAGCTAAGATTTCTAAATAAGATTTATTTAGGAATCTTTTTTTGTCCATATATTTCTTTTTTTCTACATATTTTCCTTTTTTGCTCCACATTTTAATCGAAAATAAAAAAAGCAGAGTATAGTGTCAATAAATTAAGACGAATGAGTTACAAACACTAGACAAAACCATTTATATAAATACTCCAGACAAAAAAATGAAATGCAAAATTGGAGATGTTATAAATGGTACAAAAAGTGCTTGTGAATAACTTAATACAAAATAAAAAAAACGCTTATATAGGTATATTTTGCCCTGTTTTGAGTGTTTTTTTTATTGCTTTTGTTTTAGTTATTAGAAACAAATCACCTCCTCAAAATTGTAAAGTTTCGCAGATTAACAATTTTGGAGGTAAAAAATGAAAGGTTATAAGAAATATAATAATAAAAACTATGATGAAACTAATAAATATGATTTTTATACAAAAAAATTTTTGCAATATGGAGTAGGAACTAAATATGAGGGAATTATCGAATTAAATAAAGAACAATATAAAAAAATAAATGAAAGATTAAAAGACAACCCAAATACTAATTTAAGATTGTTCAAGACTTATTCTGTAGGCTTCTATGGAGAATCCGGAGCTTATATCATACAAAATGTAGATAAAGATGTATTTCAATGTTTATTTAAAACCCAAAGATATGAAAAAAATAAAATAAAGCATGAGAGAGATCGTCATCTGAATACTTTTTTTGAACAGAAGGATATAGATAAATTAGTAAGTAAAGATAATGTGGAAGACTTAATTTTAAATAAAATAGAAGATGAAAAATTAAGAGAATATCTAAATTCTATTTTATCAGAAAAACAAAGTAGAAGATTTTATAAAAATAAAATAGAAGAAATACCACTTTTGGTGATTGCTTGTGAAGAAGACAAAAATGTTGCTGCTGTAAAGAGGAGCGTTGATAGAGCTGTAAGAAAAATTTTAGGGGCATATAAAAATAATAAAAAATTTTAGAAAAAGGTCAAAATAATATATAAGAAGTGGTGTTATATATAGAAGGGAGGAATTGAGATTATGAATTATATAAATAATAAATCTCCTTTAAAGCTAATTAGAAATAGCTTTAAACCTAATCTATATAATCTTAGTTTTATAATAAGAACACCACTTCTTATTAGTTTTGTCAAACATTTTAGATGTTAGCAAAAAGTTAAGCAAAGAAAGTGAGGAACCATGAAGAAGCAAAAGGAAATTGTAATAGATATGTACTTTATTGAAAGATTGAGACCGGTCGATATTGCAAAAAAATTAGATATTTCTAAAAGTGCAGTTACACAAATATTAAAACAAGATAAAAGATATGTAAATATGAAACAAACAAGAAAAATTGTAAATCAAAAGAAACATGTTGAAGAAACAAAAAAATACATAAAAACAAAAAGAAAAATAGAACAATTCAAAAAAAGCGCTGACGACTTAAGTTTAAGGAACATGCACAACCAAGCAAGTAGAGAATTATCTCAGGTAAAACGATTATCTAATATGTCATATAGAAATTGGAATAAAAGTGCTTATTCATATAACAGTAAGAAGAAAAGATTTGAATTTAAAGAAAGTGAATTAGGTCGCAGTTTTGATGTGCCAAGATATATTAAAGTGGAGGTATAATTCATGGAAGAAAAATATAATTTTAAACAAGTAATGGCATATGGTATTGTTGCATTTAGAAATTATTTGAAATCAGCTAATAATAAAAATATAAATGCGGAACAATTTGGCAGATTATTTATAAAACCGTTAGAAAAAATATATAGAAAAGATGCTATTATAAAAGAAACAACAAAAATTATTGATAGAAATAAGTGATAAAGAATAAAAAATTTTTTTGTACATACTTATTAATAGAGGTGTTTGAAATGAAGAACAATACTGAAAATAGAAACTGTACAAAAGAAAAGAAGGTAAACAATATTGAATTCTCTATTGCTTTCAATGAAAATGGTGATAGTTTTCAGAATATAATGGAAAAGATTTTAATTAACAAACTTGTAAATACTACAAATAATGAATAAAAACTTGATTTTTACCTCGATATACGTTAGGATAAGTATATCGAGGTGTTTATAATAGTTAGGAGGCTGTTTTGAACATCGAAAAAGTTAATAATCAAGAATACAAAGCTGCAATTTATATTCGATTAAGTAAAGAGGATGGTGATAGAGAAGAAAGCGAGAGTGTTGTAAATCAAAGAAAAATTTTAAGGGCATATGCAAAAGAAAATAAGTATAAGATATATGACGAATACATTGACGATGGATATACTGGAACTAATTTTAATAGACCTGATTTTAAGAGAATGATAAAAGATATAGAAAATAAAAAAATTAATATGGTCATTACTAAAAGTTTATCAAGATTAGGTAGAGATTATATTGAAACAGGTAGATATATTGAGACATATTTCCCAGAAAATGAAATAAGGTATATCGCAATTTTAGATGATGTGGATACTTTTTTAGATAAGAATTGTGATACAGTTGCATTTAAAAACATAATGAATGATTATTATGCAAAAGAAACATCTAAGAATATTAAAAAAACTAAAAACAAAAAGAAATTAGAAGGATTTTACTATACTTCATATGCTCCTTTTGGATATAAAAAAGTTAGTAAATCTGGAAACTTGGAAATTGATGAAGTACAAGCTGAAATTGTAAAAAGAATATTTGATTTATTTTCTGAAGGATATGGAACTTATCAAATTTCAAGAATGCTAACAGACGACAAAATAGAGCCACCACGGCTTACAAATGAAAATGATAAATAATATGACTAATACTACCAACAAATGGAATCATAATACAATAAGGAGAATTCTAGATAATCAAATATATATAGGCAACTGTGTTCAAAATAAAACAAAGAAAATAAGTTATAAAAGCAAGAAAATGATAAAATTGCCAAGAGAAGAACATAGTATAATAGAAAACCACCATATGCCAATTATTAGCAAAGAAAAATGGGATATTGTACAAAAAATGTTGAAAAATCATAAAAATGCGAAAGTAAGAGAAACAGATGTTATTTTTAAAGGTTTATTATATTGTTCTCATTGTAACAATAGATTATCAATTAGAACAAAGGTTAATCATAATAAAAATGGAGATGTAATAAGAAGATATATTTTGTGTGGAACAGCAGCTAATAGATATTCTAATAAACCATGTTATAGTAGATACATAAATTATGATACTTTTGAAGAAAAGGCTATATCAAAAATAACAGATACATTAGAATTATACATAAATTCAAAAGCCTTTAAAAATGAAGATGCTTTGAAGAAGATACTTGAATTGCAAAGTAATAAAGGAAGTATTTTAAAGAAAATAGAAAAATTGAAGAAAGATTTGGAAAATATAAATAAAAAAATAGCAACATTATATAATGATAAATTAAATGGTTTGATAGAGGAACAAGACTTTAAACTCTTTTCTGATGGTTTAATTAATGAAAGACATAGAATAGAAAATGTATTGCATGAAACAAGTAATGAATTAGATGATTTTCAAGAGGATGCTACTAATAATAGAATAAAAGTTGATATGCAGAAAATAATAGAAGAAATCATTAAAAGTAAAGAATATACGAAAGAGATAATAAATCAATTAATAAATCGAATTGAAATTGATAAAGATAATCATGCAGTAATATATTTTAATTTTTATGAATTAAATTGTATAGGAGGAGAGATTAATGTCAAACAGGCAAGTGGCTTATAATGTTGCAATGTATTTAAGATTAAGTAAAGATGATGGGGATAATGTTGAAAGCGAGAGTATAACAAATCAAAGAAAAATAATTACAGAGTATATCGATGAACACCCGGAAATGAAACTATATGATGAATACATTGATGATGGATATACTGGAGCTAATTTTAATAGGCCGAGTTTTAAGAGAATGATAAACGATATAGAAAACAAGAAGATTAATATGGTTATTACTAAAAATTTGGCTAGGTTAGGGAGAAACTATATCGAAACAGGTACATATATTGAAAAATATTTTCCTGACTATGGAGTTAGATATATTGCTATTTTAGATAGAGTTGATAACTTTGAAGATAGTGTTAGTAATGATTTTATACCAATCAAATCTGTATTCAATGAAAAACATTGTAGAGATACATCCATAGCAGTAAAGAAGACAAAGAGAAGAAAAATGCAAGAAGGCTTTTATGCTTGTAATACGGCTCCATTTGGTTATAAAAAAGATATTAATAATCCTGGAAAATTGGTTATTGATGAAGAGAGTAGTAAAACCGTGAAAAAGATCTTTGAATTAAAAGAAGGAGGTTATACTACATTACAGATAGTTCAATATCTTGATAGAAATCATTATAAAACTCCAGCAGAATATTTAAATATAAAAGGACTAGAAAATCTAAAAGATAAAAAAGTATGGAGGAGAAGTTCTGTTACAAGAATATTAGGCAATAAAGTGTATTTAGGTCATTGTGTTAGGGGGAAAACTCAAAATGTAAGTTATAAATCTAAAGATAGAGTCTATGTTAAAAGAAATGAATTTATTGTAATAGAGAATACACACGAACCTATTATCTCAGAAGAAACCTTTAATAATATACACAAAACAAAGAAATATGGTAGTATAAGAGAGTGTAAAGAGACCAACTATTTATTTAAAGGATTAATTTATTGTAAAAATTGTGGCAAAAAAATTATTTTTAAGAAAGAAAGAGAAAAGGTATATATATATTGTAGAAATCATAGTGAAAATTCAAAGTTATGTTGTAATACTTGTAAAATAAATTATGAATATATTGAAAGTGAAGTTTTGAAACTTATAGTTAATATGTATAAAGAGTATTTTAAAGATACAAAATTAAAGGACAACTTATATCAAAAATATACTGAAAATACTGTGAAAGAACAAGTGATTAATTTGGAAACATTAAAAACAAATCTTGGAAAAATAAATTTTAAGATTACATCATTATACAATAAAAGGTTATCAGGAAATATAAATGAAACTGATTACAAAAATGAATATAATACCTTATCAGGCAAGAGAAAAAATATGACAGAAAAAATATCTCAAATTGAAAAAGAAATTGATAATAATAAATTACAGTTACATACTTTAAAACACAAGAAAAACATATTGAAAAAGCTAGGTAAATTAGAAAGAAATGATTTTAAAAATTTTGACATTAGAGAGTTAATAAATAAAATTGAAGTGTTTAAGAATGAAGTTTATATCTATTTCAATTTTGCAGATATTAAAAAAATAAAGATTTAATTAAAAAACAAAATAAAAAAATTGAAAAAATTAATTTTCAATTTTTAAAATTTAAATTTTTCTGTGTCTTAATTGTACATTATAATCATT
>ENA-OURC01000067-OURC01000067.1-human-gut-metagenome-genome-assembly--contig:-NODE-67-length-55993-cov-5.94996_pt1 | contig 55993 bp, 65 predicted proteins | sample MGYA00243026_ERZ508738 | MGnify/ENA primary metagenome ERZ508738 (study PRJEB26277, sample SAMN04329806) | human gut metagenome | biome: human-associated habitat | host: Homo sapiens | place: USA...
ATCTGACTTTGTCCAATAATATCCTGTTCTTCCCTCTAAAGAACTATCGTTTTCAGCATGTTCCCATACCCATCCACCAAGTAAAACAGAAAAATCTGTTATCGCTGCTTTTGTTCCTCGTTTTTCAAATATATCTAATTTATCATTTTTAAAACATTGTTCTTGTGTTAAAAAAGTAAAATTATTCATAATTTCTAATACTCCTTTGCGTTCATAAGTTTCTTTCATATAAACATAATCTTTCTTTTACCATTTTACCATAACATCTTTTTTTTTACAATTTATTTTGCAAATATTTGTAAGTACTTGATAAAAAAAGAAGAATCATTGTAAGTATTTATTAGAAAAAATTTAAATAAAATAATAGAAAATTTTTAACAACACAATCAATAAAAAAATAATTACCCTCAGTATAACTGAGGGATAATTGTTATTTGCAATCATTCATATAAAATTTTTTCTCTGCTAATTTGTCTTGAACTCCTCTTAGTGCTTCTCCAAATCTTTGGAAATGTACTATTTCTCTTTCTCTTAAATAGCGAAGCGGGTCAATTACTTCTGGGTTATCTCTACATAAATCAATTAATTTTTCATAAGTTGCTCTTGCTTTTTGTTCTGGTAAAGCATTTTAGTGCAACCATTTTTTATTAAAAATTAAAAGGATAAAATCCTTATATTTTAAATGTTATGTCAATTTTATTATTCTTTCCGATTTCGATTTTTTCTATCAATTTTTTCATAATGTTATTATCAAAGTTATTACAGTTCTCAAACTCTATAATTAGCCTCTCAACATCATTTCGTAGATTATAAGCTGTTTTTATTTCTTCGAACCTATCTACCTTCTCTTTTAATTTTGAAACTTTTTCAGTATATTCTTTATATTTTATTTTAAAGTCTTTTTCTCTAATGATTCCTTCTACCTTTTTTTCATATAATATCCTAAAATTTGTTTCTAACTTTGATATTTCATTTTTACATTTTTTTATTTCTGTTAGTTCTTTATTTTGACCCTCTTTTAAGTATTTTACATCTTTTGCATATTGATGTAGTTGTAGATATTTTAGACGCTTAGATAATTTTTGTAAAACAATTTCATTTAGAGCTGTTTCATTTATTTTATTATATACATTACAAATTTCTCTATCTCTATTATGTTGTTCACAAATAAAGTATGCTTTATTATCTTGTTTTCCTTTTATATTACCATTTTCATCAATAGTCATAGGATGATAGCTTTTATAAGTCATTTTTCTACCACAATGCATACATACTGGCAATTCTTTAAGTAAATAGTAATATGTTCTTCTTTCTTTTTTTGTTCTACTACTTCTTTTTTGTTGTACTTTATTAAAATCTTCTTGTGAAATTATTGCTGGATGGGTATTTTCTAAAATTCTATAATCTTTTACTTTATTAGCTATTTTCTTTTTTAATCTAAGATTATTTTCATATTTGTTTAATACCATATTCCCTGCATATATTGGAGATGATAAAATTCTTTTAATCATTGACGGTGTCCATCTTTTCCCAATATTTTTTCTTTTTAAATATTGCGATGCAGTAATAATATTTCTATTATTTAATTCATTTGCAATTTGCATTGGACCATTTCCATCTAAATATGCTTTGAAAATATATCTTACATTTTCTGCCACTTCCTCATCTATAACAAGTTTATGACAATCATTTTTATCTTTTTTATATCCATAAGCAACACTACCTTCAATAAAGTGTCCCTGTTCTTTAAAACTTCGTTTAACAGCTTTTACTTTCTTTGAAATATCTTCAACATAACATTGATTTACAATTCCTCTTAATGCAACAACATCATCTATTTCGTATCTTTCCCCTGTATCAATATATTCTGTAACAGAAATAAATCTAATATCATTATCTGGAAATAAAATATCTGTATAATAAGATGTCAAATTTTTATCTCTTGTTAATCTACTCGTGTCTTTAACAATTACCATATTTATATTTTTTCTAACAATATCCATAATCATTTTATCAAGTGCTGGTCTTGATTCTAGTATTCCTGAAAAGCCATTATCTACATATTCTTTAACAATAGTATAATTATGTTCTTTTGCATATTTAGTTGTAATTTCTCTTTGAAAATCAATACTATTGTTACTTTCTCTATCTTCTTTAGAAAGTCTTAAATATATTCCAGCTTTATATTCTTTCATTATACATACTCCATTAAGTCGTATTTATAATTTATATAGATATTGTCATCATTGTCTATTTCAATACTTTCTATAAAATCGGATATTTGTTCTTTAGTCCATTTTTTGACATCTGAAATATTTTTTGCAATTTTCTTAAATTCTAAATTTGTTATTTGTCTTTTATTACTAATTTTATATTTTAAATCATTAATTTTTTCAATTAAGATTTCCCTATTTGCAGCTTCTTTTTCATACATAGTTTTATAGTCATATTCTTGTATAATTCCACTTTTATAATCTTGATAAAGTGATGATATCATTCTATTTACTTTATCTAGTTGTTTTTCAAGTGTTTTTAATTCTTTTTCGTTTTGATTAGTACCTGTTTTTTTATAACCATCTTTTATGGCTTCTGATAAATTATCACAGTTTACTATATTAGATATTTTTTTATTCAAATTACTAACAACCATTTGAGTTACAGTTTGCAATTCTATTCCTTTATATTTTCTAGTGCAATACCCTTTTTTGTGTAAGCTACTAGAACAATACAATCTCATAAATGAAATAGTAGTTCCATCTTTTCTATATCTGACTTTTAATTGCATTGTTTCACCACATTCTTTGCAATAAACGATACCATTTAGCATCCATTTATGAGTATGAGATTTTGCTTTTTGGCTTAAAGCAATTCTTTTTTGCACACTATCAAATAAGTCTTGATCTATAATTGATTTGTGAGTATTACTAACCATTTTCCATTCAGATTTTGGTACTTGTTTTACTTTTTTAGATTTGTAGCTTAAATTCATAACTTTACCATATTCTGTATGTCCTAAATAAACTTTATTTTTCAATATTTTAGAAATTGTAGAATAGGTCCAGCCATAATCTCCATGTTTGTTTAATTCAAAACCATTATAACTAGGACAATACACTCTATCTGCTTCAAGTTTTCTTGCTATTTCTCCCATTGTTTTGCCTTTGTTATACATTTGAAAAATCTTTTTCACTATTCTAGCTTCTTCTTCATTTATAACAAGTCTATTTCTATCATTTACATCTTTTGAATATCCATAAGGAGCTTTTGCTGCTACATATAATCCTTTTTCTTTTCTTGCCCATACTCCTGATTTTACTTTTCTTGAAATATCTTTACTATACCAATCATTTATTAAGGTTTTAAATTGAATCATATCATTATTTGAATTTTTTAAATATGTATCTACATTATCTAAAATAGCAATATACCTAATTTCTCTTTCAAGAAAGTACATTTCTATATAGTAATTTGCTTCAAAGTTATTTCTACTTAATCTTGATAAATCTTTTGTAATAACACAATTTACTTTTTTTCTTTCAATATCTTCAAGCATTCGTTGAAAACTAGGTCTATCTGTGTTTAATCCAGTATAACCATCATCTATATAAAAATCATATAATTCAAATTCTTTTCCTAATTTTTTTATTTTGTCTTCTATAATACTTTTTTGACTAACAATACTATCGCTTACTTCCTTATCTCCGTCATCTACAGATAATCTTAAATAAGCTGCAACTTTATAACCGTTTTTCACAATAATTACGCCTCCTATTCGTATTATTGTCTATATTAGAAAAACGCTATTATTAAGAGATATTATATATCTTTTTAATAGCGTTTGTCCACCAATCTTTTGTAATTTTCTAATCTTTAGATTGCAATTCTTGAATCCCATATCTTGCAATTAATTTAATTAAACTTTCTTTAGTTATTTTTTGTTTTGCAACTCTAGTAATTACATTGTATTCTTTGTTATCTATTGTATAAACTTCTCTTTCTTCAATATTGTCTTCGCCCATATAGAACCTCCATATTAAAGAATATGTAGATATTTATTAAAAATTCGTCTTATTTTATTTCTTCTTTCATGTCTTTTTCTTGCTTTTTCCTGTCCGTGAATTTTTATAGTAAATTCCGCAAATTTTAAAAGTATTTAATTTACAAGACTTATTTCTTGTTTTCATTGGCAATCTTCTTTTTTCTCATTTAATGCTCCATCTGTTAAACATATTTGTATTTCAGAAAAATCCCCTATTGCATCATTACTTTGTACATACGGGAAGTATGTTAAAACCATATTTTTCACAGAGCTTATTGAAATTATTAAAATAAGAGCTATTATTCCATGTTTTATTCTGACTTGATATTTTCTACATTCTCCTTCTTCCCCTGTCATTATCTGAAAAATAGAAACACATATCATTGCTACACATAGAATTCCAGCAAGTACTCCTAAAAAATTTATTACATAATAAATCGTTTCCATTTTGTTACCTCTACTTTCCTTTACTTATTCCACTTCTAAACATTGTTACTACTCTAGTTATTGTGTTAACTTTTGAACTTGTACTTCCATTACCACTACTAATCATAAATTCTTGTAGCATTTGTGGTGTCTTTAGAGCTATACTTGATGCCGTAAAACTTAACACGAAATGTCCTCCATTTAATAATAAAATTGAAAATTGTACTAATAATAATTGAACTATTACTGTAAAAGCGTTATTTATAAATTTTTGAATATAACCTTTAAATGCTCCTTGATTTGCATTTAAAAGTCCAATACTTGCAAATGGAATTCCAAGTCTTAAAATCAACATTTCAAATCCTCTTGTTAAAAATTGAAAATATAATAAAACTAGTTGTATTGCTATAATCAAATATAAAAATGCTCCAAATACATTTAAACCAAGATTTTTATATACTGGTACTACTGGATCTGAACTACCTGTCATTCCTATTAATAATTGATTATATATATCATAAAAAATACTAACAAATTGTGTATATATAAATCCAAAGCAAATCATTATTATCATTGCTTTTATAAATCTGTATCAATACATTTATAGGATTTTCATCGGGATCACCGATTACTCCAAGTCATATATGCTTCAATCATTTTCTTTACAAAAAACATTATAAGTACTGCTATTGCTATAATATAAATAGCATTATATAAACCTGATATGCTAAAATTTGTCAAAATGTTTCTAAAACTTATTTCTATAGCAAATGCTAAATAAAACATTGTTGTATATACACCAGACAACCAATTTAATATTGCTTCTGCTATCCACCCTAAAATATAAACAATTATTGTTGCAATTAATGCTCCCACTTTTTAATCTCCTTTTACTTTATAGAAAATTTATCTTCGTATTTCAAGTTCTTCTTCCTCTTCGGTGTCTTCTACTGCTATTATTTCTTGATTTTTTTCTTTTTGCTCTAATATTATTTGTTTTTCTATGTAGTTACCTAAATTTTTTGTATATTCTTCTCTGTATTTTTTTATTTCTTCATTTAATTTCTGAATAGCTTTTTTGTCATTTTTTTAATCTTTTATTTCATCTGACTCCATTAATAATTTTTCAATTTTATCAATATCATAGGCTTTGTGTAACTTTTTCCTTAACAATTCATATTCTTTTGCAAGCCCTTTACTATTTGAACTTGTAACTAATTCAATATTCTTATCATATAAGTCCTTAACCATTTTATTTTCTTGCCATTTATCACATAAATAAGCAATTGCAATTCCTGGTGCTCCTGTTACAATTCCTATTAAAATATATCTTTTTATAAAACCTATTATTTTTTTACTTTGAGCTATATTCTTACCAACTTTATTTGAAAAGTCTATTTGTATTTTTTCTTCTTCTTCTTTTAATTTTTTTCTCGCCATTTCATTTTCACGAGTTTTTTCTTCAATACTTTTTTGTACTTCAAAATAATTTTTATCTATTAATTTATTCATACACTTGTACCTCCTAAAAATATCTTGAAATTAAATTTACTATTGTGACTGCAAGTAAACCTATAACTATGCAAACTAAAACTTTTATTATAGATTTTTTATATCTTTGCTGGTCTTGCTCATCACCTGTCATTATTTTAAATATATAAAATAATAGAAAACATACTCCGTACTATTGGCAAAATCCATTGCAGTGTTCCAGTTATATCTCTAACTATATTTAATAAGCCTTGTCCCAATTTACTACTTTGAATTGCTCCTCCACCACTAACTTCTGAAACAACCTCAGCTGCATAAACTCTATTTGATAACATAATAATAATTGTTCCAAATATACTAAGTAATTTATTTGATTTAATATTAAAGCTTTTTCTCATTTTTCTAACCTCCATTTTCAAAATTTACCTTCTATATTAACTTCTTTCATTCTTTGCTCTTTTTCTTCTTGTATTTTTTCCTTTGCTAAAGCTGTTTTAAATTTCTTTGTTTTTTCTGCTATATCCCATAATTTTAATGGTGTTATTCGTCTTACATATCTATGATTTTCTCTATATTCTCTTACCTTTGTATTCCAACTTTTATTACCTAATCCTAATATAGAGTTAAAATGCCATTTGCTTAAATCTGGCGAATTTGTCATAGCTGGAGATAATCCACTACACATAACAAGCAAGTATGGTCTTTCAATCCTTAAAATCTCATCTGTTGTAAGTAATGCTCTTTGTGTCAAATTCATAGATTTAGATTTATTTACTGCTCCACCACTTGAAGAATTGCTTTCACTCCAACTTGATGTAGTATAAGTTCCTATTTTCTTTGAGATTTTTTCTGCAGTTACCTCATTGCTGGTTTTTAAATAATTCCATACATAGCAGTTATCAAGAATATTTTGAGCTGTGTTATCTCCGTACTTTTCATTAAGTTGTGAGAAAGATTGAACAAATAAATTAAATCTTATTCCGTCTGCCTCCTCCAACTGTTAAAAAGCCACCGAAAATTTGGTATAGCACTAAAATTTCCGAAACTCATCTAGTATGAAATTAGTACGAATTTTTAGTCTTCCACCTTTACTGTCTGCTAGCTCTACAAGTTTTGTATATACTTGATTAACAAACAAACTACATAATCCATAAAAAGTAGTTTTTTCATCTGGTAAAATCATATATAAAACTGACCTTTCTTCATTAAATTTGTTTAAGTCAATTTCAGATTCACTAATCATACTTGCAACATAATCGTCCATAAAGATACTTAATGTTGCTAGTGCTGATGTAAAAAAACTTGCTCTTGTTTTACTAGGTGCAATTCTTGCTGCTGCAAAACTTGAAACTGCTGGATGTGAATCTTCCAAAGTGTCTAAATATGTATCCATAAGCATTGTTTTATCGTTTTGTTCTGCACACATTTTTGAAATAAAATGATAAGTATTTGGCAAATTTTGATATTCACTATGTTCTTTGTTTCCTAGCACAACTAACATAATTCCAGCTTTTATAACTGACTTTTCTCCATTAACCCATATAGCTTCACGGTTTCCAACTTCTCCAACTAAACTTTCTACAATATCAGAGCAATAATTTACTGCCTTTGGAATATCTTTATTTGAAAAGGCCTCAATTACTGGCTCTAAAAAGTTGTATTTTGAGCTTTTTAATGGTGTTTTAAAATCAAGAGTATAAACTTTATATCCCAGTCTTTCTAAAGTTTTTGAAGTATATTCAAAAAGTTCTCCGCTTCGGATCTGATAAAATCATATTTTCACCAGCTAAACCTGTGTTAATAATTGTTTGTAAAACTAGACTTCTTGTTTTACCAGACCTTGTTGCACCAACTGTCAAGCTATGTAAATCATCATCAATATAGTAAATGTCTTCCACTTTTTTTATTGTTAAATAAAGTATTCTAATAAATCTGCCAATCTTTTTACATCTAATTTTAGGAATAATTTTGTCCTTTTTTCCTATTACTAATCCACCAGTTTTAAAAATTGGTTCTAGTTTTGTTTTATTTGAATTTTCTGTATTAGTCTTAATACATTCCTTATCTTCATTTGCAAGTTTTATCAATTCTGCAAATTCTTTCTTACTTAAATCAACTCTATTTACTCCAAACTTTTTTGAAAATTCTTTTTTAGGTAACCACCACGCAGAGCCCTGTTGTGTTTGTTTTTCTCCTATTTAAATTATTATTTTGATATTGTTAGTTTCTTTATATGTTTTTGATTTATAATCTTTTAAATCAAAGACTTTAAATATTGTAAGTAATGCTAACAGCATAAAAGCAACTATTGTTAAAACAAACATTTCAAAATGTTCTTTGCTACTTGATAGACTTTCTATTATTGTGTTTGGTCTAATATTTATTATTTCTTTTGGAACTCTTGTAAATATTAGATGTAACATTGTTGAAATTATTGCAGATAGTACAACAGTAATAAAAAAAGCTAGTATTATACCTAAAACTTTTGTCTTTAGTTTCCTTCCTTTCATTTTTTTATCCTTTCAAGCACCAAAAAAAGAGAGCCACATTTAGCTCTCCTGTTGGATATATATTTTCATATTAAAATAATACTACCTTTAAAATAGATAGTCAATGAATGAATTTTGAAGAAATTTTGAAATTTACATTTTTTATTTTTCTTCATATTCAACTATAACATTATATGCAATTTACTTAATATCTCTTTTTAATTTTCTTAATGCTTTATTAATATCTAATCTTGTATGTAAAACAGCTAAAATAACTGCATCATTTCCTTTTATATGATAAAAGATTCTATGCTTTTTATATAGCATTTGTCTTATTTCATAGTTTGATATAACATATTCCATCTTTTTGCCAATCTCTGGCATTGTTTCTAATATATCAGCATAATCAACAAGTTTATTCATATATGCTTTTGCTGTTTCTTCAGTATCGGTTCTTGCTTCATCTATAAATTCTGTAATATGAGATATTGCATTATCAGTCCATACTACCATTTATTTATTATCTCCTTTACTTCACTACTTGTTTTTGTATTTCCAGCTTCCATATCTTTGATTCCTTTTTGTACTTCTAATTGTGTATAAAGAGTATATAATATTTCTTCATAACTTGTTGTTTCATCTACTTTTTGAACAGTATTTAGAATTAATTGTTTATCACTCATTTTTTAATCCTCCTTATATAGACTTTTATATATTGTACCATAAATATTTGATTTTTACTACACCTTTAAATGTTTTTTCTCCTAAAGGTATCTGTTAAGTAATTCGTGGCAAAATTTTTGCCTATGATTTTTTGTGTATTTTTTGGTTATTTTTTCTCTTTTCAATTTTCTATCTATCTTTAAATATCACATATTTTTTATTTTCTACCCCATAAATTTTCTATGTGCATATTTAATATTTTCTTGGCTAATTTGCGTGTATTGCATTGTTGTTTCAATTTTGACATGCCCCAGTATTTTTTGAACTTGTTCTATTGGCATTCCTTTATCAACTGCTACTATTGCAAATGTCGAGCGAAATAAATGGGGATATGCTTTTTTTATATTAATTTTTCTTCCCAAATTTCGTATAAATAGTTCTATTGTTGCAGGAGTCAACCTTTGGTATGGTTTATTTTTTGATACTAATAATGCTTCATTGTCATCACTTCTTGAATTTAAATATTCTATTAAATGTAATTTTGTTCTAGCGTCAAAATAAACCTCCCTTTGCTTATTTCCCTTTCCAAATACAATACATGATCTTTCTTGAAAATTTATATCGCTTTTATTTAAATTAGTTAATTCACTAACTCTTACTCCTGTTGATATTAACATTTCTATTATTACTAAATCTCGTACATTTCTGCAATTTTCCCTCATTTTTTCTATATTCTCATCTGTGAATATTTCTTTAACTGCCTTTAATGTTTTTACTTTATGTATTCTTCGTGCAGGACTTTTGGCAATGTAATCTTCATCTTCTAACCAACCGAAAAAGCTGGAAAACACCCTTCTTAGATTATCAATTGTTGTTAATGAACATTTATGCTCTTGTTTATAATTTGATAAATAATGCCTTATCTCATCTGTTGTAATTTCCTTTACTGATTTATCTATATCCGTTATAAATTTTTGGAGTATTTCTTTGTAGTATTTCAATGTTTTAGAAGAACAACCTTCAATTTCTTTAGCTGATATAAACATTTTTAGGCAATTTGTATTAGAATTTCTTTCTTCATTAAGTTTATCTTTGTTTAATATTAAATTAATTTCAACATCTTCTAATTGCTCTTGTAATGTTGCTTTTAGCTTTTTTAATTGATATGGCGACAAATATATTATCATACTTTTTATTATTTTATGTATTACTTCATTTTTGATTATATAAAACAATATAAAATAATATAGATAACATTCCTGCTATTGTTCCAATAATGTATCCTTCAACATTTTGAAATTTAAGAGCAATAATTAGAACAATTAAGCTTACAAAACATAGAATAATTTTAGATATATGTTCTTTTTTCCATTTTCTTTTATAAAAAGCTATTTTTTCTTTTAGTGTAAACAAACTATTTTCTAAAGCATTTAACAAATTACTATCTGCCACTTCCTTATATTTTTCATCTAATATTTTTTCTCCAATAAATAGTTCATTCAAAGTAATGTTTAGTATTTTACACAAATCTTGCATAATTGAAACATCAGGAAGATTAATCCCTCTTTCCCATTTGCTTACTGCATTTTTGCTTATATTTAATTGTTCTGCTAATTGTTCTTGTGTTAGTTTATTCTCTTTTCTTTTTTTCGGCAATAAACTTTCCAATTTTTTCTTGATTCATATTATCCCTTCTTTCAAGAATAATTGTATAATACTAATATAAAAAAGTACACATACCTCTGGTTTACTTCACTCATAACTTGTAATTTTATAGTTACTCTATTGGTGTTAATTTATATCTATTTTCATTATTGTATTTAATTCTTTCAACTTTAAAAACTGACTTTTCTTTTGTAAACTTATTTATTTTATTTTTTGAATTTATATCTTCATAAGGATAAATAACAAATTTATATGGGCTTTCAAAATCAGTCTTAAAATATTCTTCATAAACGATTTTATTATCTTTAATAAAAATCATTCCAGATTTTAAATCTAATCCTTTTTTATAATCTATTCCTAAAAATTCAGATAACTCTTTATTTGAAATGGTATTTTTGTATATTATAACATTATCCCATTCAAATTTAGTATAATCTGATAATTTCAATTCAAAAATATCTTCTTTTTGTTTATCGCAATAATTAATTATTTCTTTACTTAATTGTATATTTTTGTTAAATATTATTAGAGATATAATACTTATAAATATAATAATTATAGCAATTAGAATAATACTTTTTTTCATTTAATCTCCTCTACTTATTGTAATTTCATAATCATTTTATTCAAAATCATCTTCATGTAAAAAAATCATTCCATTCTTCATTAAAATTCTAAGAAATTCATCAAAACTATCAGCAATTACTTTAAGTTCGTCTGGATCATGAAGATATCTTATTATTTGGCCTTTTTTTCCTTTTTCCGAAGGCGTTAAATCAATAAATAATTGAGATGTTCCTCCATTATTCATACAATCACTAAAATGTATCCATTTCAGTTGATTTACATCTGTTGAAATTTTTTCATCAATAAAAGGTCCATAATTTTCATCTGGTTCTTCTGTAGCATAATAGAATAAATCATAAAAATTATTTGCAATTTCCTTATCATCTATTATTTCTCGTGTTGAAAGCAAATAGTATGGATACTCTCCACCATCAACATCTGATCCAAATAAATATTGAGTAAACTTTTCTCCAGCATATTCTCTCCAATAAGTTCCATCAACTTTATTAAGCATTTTTAATAATGACTCTGGAATTTCTGGAAATACGTTCAATAGTTCTTCACGTTCTATTTTAGACACACCTTCTTTTGCTTTCCAAAAATGATTCCATTTCATATAAAGACCTAGGTCTTTATATTTATTTTCTATTTCTTTAAAATAATTTTCTATAATGTCCATTATAATTCTCCCTTCCTATAAATTACTATATTCATAAATTAATTACATAAAATAATAAACATTCATTTGTTCATTTTCTTAATTCTAATTTTTAAACTACCTATTTAATTTCACTTTCTATTGATTTTAAACTTTCTATTGTACTTATTGGAACCACTGTTTGATCATAATTATCAAATCCATTAAAGAAGGTTATTAATTCATATCCAATTTTTCTTAATTCATCTGCAATAATATTGGCTTCTAAAATTTCATATTTAAAATCACTTTCAATCTCATTACCTTGGAACGTATATTTTTTTAATTCATTCATATATCTTTGAATTATAGCTTTATTATCAAGCTTTTCATTTGAACCATTTTTTTTCAAAATTTCATTAATTCCATTAACAAACTGTTCTATTCCAACACTATTATCCAAATGATAAACATATTTATTATCTCTTAAATTATTTAACCAACAATCATAAAATTTATAAAATTTATCTAAATCAGAACTTATACTTAACTCCTTATATTCACTCATTGATGTTATATCATATTTTCCATTTGTTACAATTTGATTAAATCTTTCATATAAATTAGGTTCCGTTATTCCACTTTCAAAAACCAAATCATATCCATCATAATCATAAGGTATATCAAATATATCCATTTTTATTATGTGCTTCTTTTTATTTCTAAATTTATCAAATAACCCCATACTATAAATCTCCTTTTTCTGATAATGTATTTAAATAATCATTACACAATATTTGAATTTATATCACTATTGAGAATCTTCTAAATATACCATGCATTTATTAGCATCTTTAGTAGAGTAAAAAACAGGAACTTTCTTATGTAAAAATAATTCTCTATCCTTTTGAAGCATATTCTCTAACTCTGGTTCTATTCCTTCTTCGAAATCTCCATAATAACCAATTGTAAAGACACACTCATGTTCGGCATTATCTTCTGTCTGAAATGTAATGTGAGCCTCTGTGCAAGGCTGATCAAAATCATTCAGTAAAGTTACATCTTCTATTATTCCTTCGACAATATTCCATTTAATAATCATGAAAATTCGATCAGCCAAATAAATGACAGGAATAATGGCAAAAAAGGTAAATAGCAAAAGCCATCTATTAAAAATGCCGAAAATAATACCGAGGATTATCTGTATAATCATCGCAATTATGCATCTTTTAAAAGTTCTCTTTAATACTTTGATTTTATAATCTTGTAAATTCATAATCTTTTCACCAAATTCTTCAATCTATCATCTCGCTTTCAAAGTTATGGCTTATTTATTCCAAATCATAATATATTCTATTTCACTCGTATATTGGATTTCAATTATTCTCATATCTATCACCTTCACATATTATAACTTGTCGGTTTACTGTATTGGTCTTAATATATATCTATTTTCATTATTATATTTATTTTTTTAACTTTAAATATTGCTTTATCTATCGAAAATTTATTTATTTTATTTTTCTCATTTACATCTTGATAAGGATAAATAACAAATTTATAAGGTAGTTGTTTAAATTTTTTTATATCTTCATATCTTAATCTTATTAATTCCAACTATACCATCTCACTTTTAAATTGTAAGTTATCTATTCAATAATAATGTTATATCTATCGTCTTTATATTTTTCCTTATCTATATATAGTAATATTTCATTTTCTGATTTCCATTCAACCTTAAAGTTGACAGTTTCATTAAATCCTGCTCTATTTGTTTCAAAGATTAGCTTATTATCTTTAAAAATATATGGACGACTTACATGATCATATCTTAAAGTTATAAAGTATTCACCACTAGGAGAGTATATAATCTCATCTCTAGAAGTTTCATAATTTACATTTTTAATAAATTCTTTAGCTAACATAAATATTCCATTAACCAACAAAAATATTCCAACTATTATAATTATTCCTAATAATATTATTTTATTTTTTTTCATTTTTTCCTCCACAAGAAATTACTATATTCATAAATTAATTATACAAAATAATAAACATTCATTTGTTGTTCATTTTCTTAATTCTAATTTTTAAGATAGCTGTTTAATTTCACTTTCTATTGTACTTACATATATCTTTGAATTATAGCTTTGTTATCAATCTTTTTATTTGAACCATTATTGAAATTTTACTTTGCAATAAATATTTCTTGTTTTCCATCATCTACAACAAATTTGTTATTCTTTGTTCTTATAAGATAAGTTCCAACTGGCATATTTAAATATGGAATAATATATTCATCATAATTACAAATAGTATTCAGTTTATGAATTTTATAATTGTCTGGATTATTACTATAATCTTCATCCCCTTTGAAAAATCTCCACCCACTATCTGGGAAAACTGTACTAGGTTCATCTCTATACATATATCCAACTTTCCATCCCTCTATTGTAATCATATTTGTTGCCATACAACCATCATTGTACTTATAATCAATTATTTCTTCTTTTTTCTTCTTGAAAATATTCATTTTACAATCTCCGCTACAACTTTTGTAAATTTATTTTTTATGGTTCCATCAATTTTCTTCCTGAAACTAATTTTCCAAGATATTTCGTCCATTCTTTCTTGCAACTCATCTTCAGAATAATTATATTTTTTAAAAATCACATACTAATTACTTTGTATATATTATTTCATTTATCTTATACAATGCTTCATATTGTCTATTATGTGTTGTTGGAACAATATCTCCAACTTTTAAATTTTTTTCTTGAAAAGTTTTCTTATCCATATATAAAACATTTATATCATAATTTATATCCAATTTGTTAAGTGGTGGCCTACAAAAAATAAGTTTAATTTCCATTCTATTGGTGTCTTCATATATTTCATATATATAACTTTTACCAATTAAGAAATTACTATTTTCTTCGTATTCTACATATTCAGTATTTTCTAAATCATCTATTATCTCTTTTGGGATAGTATCTTTTACTTTCAATATTTTTTTACGTTTTAATTTATCAGCCGCCAAAGCACTTATTGTTATTAGAGCACAAATAAATAATGCTACAACCACTCCAACAAACCCTCCATTTTCCATATTACTTTTTCCCCTTTTTAGTTAATTATTCTATATTAATAATTGGTATTTTATTTAACCCTCTATCTTTTTTCATTTCTTTAACAGTATCTTTTGTAATTCCAGATACCACACATATTTCTTCATTTTTATTAAGATCTTTTACATATAATTCATAGCTTGTATCAACAGACATAATACCTTTTGGTTTCTTTGCTAAAATATGTTTTGCATATGTATCTAGCCTCTGCTCTTCATCTTTTGAATTTAGCATCTCTGCTTTTGCTTCTTTCCTTTTTAATTCTTCTCCCCATCCACATATTGGACACATAGATGCATATTTTATTTTTATTGGGAACAGTGGAATATAACATAGATGTGCCCAAGTAGAATATTTTACATAACTTTTTTTGTAGTTTTTATGACAGTGTGGACATTCTACTTCGTCACCAAAATAACCTTTAAACTTTGAAAACACATAAGTTCCATATACAATCATCATAATATGATTTTCCCTTTCGTTTTTATAAATTACTATTTTCTATAAAAATTATATCAAACACATAATCAATTAGCAAGTCCATTTTTACAATATTTGTTTCTATGGTTTCAGAGTTATAATTTTTTTACATTTCTTCTTCATCTTCCTGTTCTTCTATAAAACCTTTATCCTTTTGAATAGAATTCATGTAATCTATTTCAAATTGCGTTTCATGTTTATCTTGAAGGTCATCCCAATAATTTAGAATTGTATCTTTTTCTTTATTAGAAACAATAGCAAATTCAGTAATATAACCATCATTTTCCATGCCACCTACATATCTATTATACTCAAATATATAATTTGTGCTATTAGGTATTGGAACTAACAATATATGTTCCGTTCTGCACCAGACTGCCACATATAATCTGGATAACCACAATGTGATATACTCCCCTCCTTATACCTTATATCTTCATAAAATTTATATGAATATATTTCTTCAAACTCTTCCATACTTATTAAATTATCTATAATTTTTTTATATGTTCTATCCGTTTCCAAATTTTTATTATTTTTTTCATAGTTATTATATAAGAATTCTATTGAGTATTTAATTTTATTTTTTATCTCTTCTATTAAAGAGTTATATTGACTTTTATCAATTTCAAACTCTTTCATTTTATTTATTATTTGCTCTATATTTTCTTGCTTTATATTGCTTGATATTATTGGTGTATTAAAGATACTAGGCATAATTTCTTTTAGTTCATCTTCAATATTATTAAATTCTTCTTTTCTATTTTGAATAAACTGATTTAATTCGCTTTCACTTTTTATAACTCTTAAATTACTAAATTTGCTTAAAAATGTAACCGCTTCTAAATATGTATTATCTTTATATAAAATAGCTCTTTCTCCAATATTCTTAAACTCATATTTTTTATCATCTAATTTCTTTATTTGAGTATAATTATTCGGATCTGAATTATTTACTATATATATAATTTCATTTTCTTCCATATCTTCTAATGTTTCATTTACAAAGTTTTGTGCTTTTTCTGTATCTATTGCATTTAAGTATATTTCTTCATTTTGATACATTTCTTTTAAACTCTCCTTATATGTATCTATTTCTTCTTTTGACATTTTACCTATTTCACTTTTTGAAACATCTTTGATTTCATACATTGCTTTTAATTCTTCTTTAAATACTCCCTTTGCAACTGCTGATTTTATTTGCTTATAATTTATAAAAGGCTTTCTTCTAATTGATATATCCTGATTTTTATTCCATACAACTAAATGACAATGTGGCTTATCCTTTTTTGCGTGAAAAGCTGCAACCCACTCTAAATCATTAAGTGATATTTTAAAAGCTCTTGCAATTTCTGGCATTTTTTCTTCTAATAGCTCTTTCCACGCTTTTTTATTAAAATATCCATTTCATCCATTTTAGTTTTTCCTCCAATCTTTCAATTTCTTTTTCTTGTTCAACTGTTAAATTTCTTAAAAAATCCAACTCAGTTTTATTTGTTATAAATTCTTCAATAAAGTCTTGTATGTCGTTATATTTCTTTATTTGTATTTCTTCTTCCTGCATTAAAATAATGATAAACTCCTCATCATCCCATATAATTAAACATTCAACTCTTTCTCCAAATGTTTCATCTATAAAATTAAATTGCACATATCTCATAACTATATTTCCTCTCCTTCTTCATCTTCTTCTAATAATTTACTTTGATTTTCTTCGTTTTTAGACACAAAAAAAGAAGGGTCTCGCCCTTTTAATAATTGACCTTTTAAACTTTTATAATAATAATTAGTAAAACTTTGAATTTCTTTGTCTGTTCCTTTATATTCGTTTTCTCTTATTTTAGATTCATCATATAAACTAATTATTTGTTCTCTATTCATTTTGTATAATAAATAGCCAACATTTTCTTTTATTGCTAATGCTAATGAATATGATATTACTTTTAACTTTTCTACAATTTCTTCTTTCATATAATTTATTATTTCTTTTGCCTATATCATTTCATATTTTTCTAATACATCTAATATTTGCACCTCTAAATTTTCAAATTCTTTTGGAATTTTTTCCTCTTTATTTATAATATAATTATAAAAACTATCTAACATATTAATATTTATATTATTATCTTTGCGTTTTTTGCGTATAGGGTATTGATTTTTTTGCGTATAGGGGTATGTGCAATTTTGCATATAGGGGGTATCTTTAATATAAATTCTTCTTTCAATAATTTCTTTTCTTTCATTTCTTATTATTTGAACATCTATACTATTAAGTTCTGCTAAATGTGAAATCCACCTTGATATTGTGCTTTGACTAACATCATATAAATCCGCAAAATATTTATTTTTTGCATAACAATAACCCTCTTTATTACTTAATGCGGTTATTTCTCCATACATTAATCTTTCTCCAAATTTTAATTCTTTATTGTATCTTATATATGCTGGTATTATTGCATAATAACTACTCGGTACATTATTCTCCATAATAGTTTACTCCTCATCTTTATTTCCATTTTTGTTAATTAATATACAAGCATATAAAAAAATTGATAGAGTTCCCCCTACCATCATTCCAAAAATAAATTGTAACACTATATTTCACCCCTTTTTTACTCATTTTCGATATAGGTCAAAATTTGAACTTGTATCAAAATTTCAATTTTTGTGTATTTTTTCTTAATTTTTACTAAAAAAATAAACACTACCATTTTTTCGGTAATGTTTATTATTAGTAACATTTTCCTTAGTTTTAGCCTCTATTTTTTTGGTTGCACTCTCCTACCTTATTTAGATTAGTAAGGTAATTAGTGCAACATTTTGCACTTTTTTAACTTATAAATGCTGATTTTTCAATAAGTTCAACCATTATATACTTATTTTTTTATGTAGGTTGCACCCAAAATCTTATTTATCTGCTGCCAAGTCTTCTTGTAAATTTGCAATTGGATCACCCTTACAAGCTAAACATGTTGCATCAAATGGAACTCCAGCCGCAGATTGAGGGTATACATCTACCCCATGGTCTGTATAATATGGTGCTAACCCTGCTTTTTCTATTTCTTCTATGCTTGCATTTTTTGTTAGTTGGTGTACTATTGTTCCCACCATTTCAAGGTGAGCAAGTTCTTCTGTTCCTATATCATTTAATATTGCTTTTGCATTTTGATCAGGCATTCCAAATCTTTGAGACAAATATCTTAAAGAAGCGGCAAGCTCACCATCTGGACCTCCATATTGAGATATTATAACTTTTGCAAGTCTAGGATCAGCACATTTAATATTTATAGGATACTGTAAAGTTTTATTATAAGTCCACATTAATAATTTCCTCCTTCCCAAGGCCATGGCTCTTCAATCCATCTCCATTTATTACATGGAAAATTAATTGTAAGAGGTCCAAACACCTTTTGATATTTATCTTTTAATTCTTTAGCTTCTTTACAATATTTTCTATAAAGACAAAGAGCTTTTTCATCATCAGTATGAGTATCTAAATATAATGCAAGATCATTTATAGCAAAATCATAGGCCATGATTTGATTTAACATTTCTTGTTGCATACAACAATCTACTGTATTTTGTGTCTCTTGGCAAGAGTTACTATAGTTTAATGTTTCAGGCATATTAACATTCATATTATTTTCCATGTTACTGCTCATATTATTATTAAAACCACATCCACAATTTCTATTTTCATCTACTGACATATGTTACACCCCTTCCCTATTTTATTCATAGATTCAATATATCTAATTTGTTCCATTGATTGCCCAGGGTAATATGGACTAACAAGTTCTGGAAATATTGTTCCCATTTTTAAGCCAACACATGGTTTAAATGTTTTATCCATGTATTGAATTGGTACATAACTTTGCCCTAGCATTGGATTTTCTGGAAAAACGCTATTTTCTTCATCAAATCCACATTCACAACTATTTTGAGCCATATTGTATGAAACAACATTGTTGCAGCTAGTTTCTAATATATCTTGTACATTACAAGCATTATCATTTTCGTAATTGTTATTCATACATTGGCATTTTTGATATCTTCCAAACATTTTTATTCCTCCTTTTTTCATATACTACATAATATGACAAAAGTATAAAAAGTGTTTCAAAATATAAAAAATGCCTAAAAGATTTTAGTCTTTTTAGGCATTACTATTAAATTTAAATTATATTCTAACCATTCCACCAAAAACTTTGTTTTCTGATGCATTTGGTAATATTTTAGAACCACCAGATATTACAAGAACATCTCCTGCTTCTACTAATTCATCTGCTTTAATCTTTTCAATTCCTTTGCAAATTGTATCTTCTATAGTTTTTTCTCCCATTACTAATACTGGTACAACATTGAAAGATACTGATAATTGATTAAATGTTTTTTCATCATCTGTTATAGCAAATATTGGGCATCCAGCTCCAAATCCTGCTAATTTTCTTACTGAATCACCTTTATGTGTGTATGCAACAATTCCTGCTGCTTTCATATTTTGTGCTGTTACACATGTTGTATATGCAACGTGTGATTCAATATCATTAAAGTCAGCTGATGTAGCATTTTTATTGAATCTTTTCCAGTAGTTTGTATCTGCTTCAATTGCTTTTGATATCTTAGACATTGCTTGAACACATTCAACTGGATATTTACCCATTGCACATTCTCCAGATAACATTATTGCTCCTGTTGTATCATATACAGCATTTGCAACATCACTAACTTCTGCTCTTGTTGGTCTTGGATTTGATGTCATTGATTCTAACATTTGTGTTGCTGTTATAACTGGTTTTCCAACTTGATTACATCTTTTTATAAATCTTTTTTGAACTATTGGAACTTGTTCCATTGGTATTTCAACTCCCATGTCTCCACGAGCAACCATTATACCATCAGATAATTCTAATATTTCTTCGAAGTTATCAATTCCTTCTTGGTTTTCTATTTTAGATATGATTTTTACTCTTTCTCCACCATTTGAATCTAATAAGTTTCTTAATGCAATAACATCTGATGCTTTTCTTACAAATGATGCTGCTATATAATCAAATCCTCTTTTAATTCCTTCTGTAATATCATCTATATCTTTTTGTGTTAAAGCTGGTAAATCTACTTTAACTCCTGGTACATTCATTGTTTTTCTGCTTCCTAATCTTCCTGTATTTAATGCTTTACATACTATATCTTTACCTTTAATTTCTGTTATTTCAAATTCTAATGCTCCATCATCAACTAATAATGTTCCACCAACTTTTACGTCTTTGTATAATTCTTTATAACTTATTGATGTTTTTGTATTATTTCCGATTATATCATCATTTACAAATGTAAATTCTTGTCCTTCTTCTATTGTAACTTTTTCATTTCCAGTTTCTAATACTCCTGTTCTTATTTCAGGTCCTTTTGTGTCTAATAATAGTGCAACAGGTCTGTTTAATGCTGATCTAACTTTTTTTATTGTTTCTATTTTTTCTCCATTTTCTTCATATCCACCATGTGAGAAGTTAATTCTTGTAACGTTTAATCCAGCGTTCATTAATTTTGTTAACATTTCTTCACTTTGGCTTGCAGGTCCTATTGTTCCTACTATTTTTGTTTTTCTTAATACTTTTTTCATTTTTATTTCCTCCCTTTTTACAACTAAAACCTATTATACCACACTTATTCTAAAATATTCAACACTTTTTTTAATTTATTTGCAATCTTTTATGTTCTTTATTACAATTTATAATTAAGCTAAAGAATTATAAGATTTTTTTATTTTAATTTTATTTACAATCGTCCAAATCCCAAGTACTATTAATATTCCTGTAATTACTCCACATGTATCAATTCCTACATCTATTGGTGATGCTTGCCTTCCAGGTATAAAATATTGATGAGTTTCGTCAGATATTGCATATAAAAGTCCTACACATATACTTACAAAAATTCTTGTTTTTTGTTTAACATTATAAGTACACATAAATGCCATAATTAAAATTCCAACAACCATATATATTGAAAAATGAGCACCTTTTCTTATTATTTTTTGTGATTGCTCTACTAAATTATTTTTTTGTTCTTCTTCCAAATTTTTGGTTGATGGTAATATATCTATTATTATTTTTGCTACTTTTTGGCTTACAGAACTAGATTGTGGACCATTCTGGGCTGAAAAGTTGAATATACATGTAAATGTAGCTGCTAGTAATATTAATAATATTATTCTATAAATTATTATTTTCAATTGTTCCTCCATTTAAATAATTATTTAATTTTCTTCCATTTCTTTTTTTGCTTTTTTATATCCACTCTTAAATACAATATGGTATGTACTATAAAATACCAAACCAACTAACGCCCCTGCTGAATCTATTAAAACATCTAGTGACTGTCCTGTTCTTCCAGCTACAAATGTTTGATGAAATTCATCACTTATTGCAAATATAACACATATAATGAATGATAACAATAAAGCTATAAAATAATGTTTATGGTCTAATATAACATCCCATAAAAGCATTGAGAAAAAAGCCAATATAAAATATACAGATGCATGTATTACTTTCCTTGCAGGAGCATTTATTAGTTCTGATGCATGTGCTAGTTTTTCATCACTTGGATGAGAATTTGTAATTCCATAATCATTTGTAATGTCTAATGCATCCTCAATAAATAGACTTATTATATCCGTGCTTTTTCCATTAGAATTTTTTGAATTCATTCCAGAAAGTTTAAATATACATACCATCCATCCTATTGCAATTATAAGTAACAAAATAATTTTTAATACTTTATTCATATTTTTCACCTCTAATATTAATTTATATTATGGTTTTTTATTTTATTTCTTCTTTTACACATTTTAGTGCTTCTGCAATTACTTTATCCATATCATAATATTTGTATTGTCCTAGTCTTCCTCCAAAAATAACATTTTTATCCTGTTTTGCTAAAGCTGCATATTTTTCATATAATTCATTATTTCTTTCATTATTTATTGGATAATATGGTTCTTTTTCTTTATTCCAACTATCTGGGTATTCTTTTGTTATTATTGTTTTTGGAGATGTTGCATCAAATTCAAAATGTTTGTGCTCTATTATACGTGTATATGGAACTTCATATTCTGTATAATTTACAACAGCATTTCCTTGATAATTTTGTTCATCTAATGTTTCTGTTTCAAATCTTAAACTTCTATATTCTAATTCCCCAAATTTATAATTATAAAATTTATCTATTGGGCCTGTAAATACTATTTTTTCTGCAATATTTTCTAATTCTTCATTATTTTCGAAAAAGTCATAGTTTAATTTTACATCTATTCCTTTTAACATTTTTTCTATTATTTGGGTATAGCCTCCTATTGGAATTCCTTGATATTTATCATTAAAATAATTATTATCATATATTAATCTTACAGGTAAACGTTTAATTATAAAACTTGGAAGTTCTGTGCACTTTCTTCCCCATTGTTTTTCTGTATAACCTTTTACCAATTTTTCATATATTGTTTGTCCAACTAAACTTATTGCTTGTTCTTCTAAATTTTTTGGTTCAGTAATACCAGCTTGTCTTTTTTCTTCTTCTATTTTTGCTTGTGCTTCTTTTGGTGTTACTACTCCCCATAATTTGTTAAATGTGTTCATATTAAATGGCATATTGTACAATTCGTCTTTATATCTTGCAACTGGAGAGTTTGTGTATCTGTTAAATTCTGCAAATTGTTGTATGTAATCCCATACTTCTTTGTTGCTTGTATGGAATATGTGTGCTCCATATTTATGTACATTTATTCCTTCTACATTCTCAGTATAGATATTTCCACCTATATGTGGTCTTTTGTCTATTACAAGACATTTCTTTCCTTTTTTATTTGCTTCATATGCAAATATTGCACCAAATAGACCTGAGCCTACAATTAAATAATCATATTTCATGATTTTACCTCCTTAATTAATCTTTTATAAATAATACTCTTTTTCGTATTAATCTAATTTTACTCAATAACCAAGTAACTATTATACTAATGCATAAAGAAACAATAAATAAAATTAATACTTTGGCTGGATTTGATATCTTTATCATCTTTATATATTTACTAAAAATCATTTCTACAATAATATGCATAAAAAATATTGATAAACTTATTTTAGAAATATATGTAAAAATTTTAACAATCCATTTATTAAAATTATCTGTATTTATTCTAGTAAATAATTCAAATAAAGAAAATGTACAAATAAATATAAAAGGTGAATTGCACCAAATATTATATTCAATCTTGTGCTCAAATTCAAATATTTGTATACAACATGAAATTATAAAAAACAAAATACTGGTAAACACTAACAACTTTGTTTTTATTTTTTTTATTATTTTTTCTCTTATTAAATAGCCACCAACTATATATAATCCATAGCATCCACCTAAAAAATTCATATCTAATATACAATTATATTGATCTAATTTAAATGTTTTTAATATTAAATTTAATGTTGGCATAATAAAAATACAAACAAAGACTAATATTATTGGAATTTTTAATGTTTTTATTGAAAATGTATGTACTACTTTACTTACATATGGAATAGCAATATATATGCCTATTATCATTGGCATATACCACATATTCATAAGCGGTACTTTTTGTAAAAATAACATTTCCTTTATTAATGAATAAGTATCAAATGGTTTATTATTGTATAATGACAAAAATATATTATAAATCAAAATCCAAACCTCTGTTGTTACTATTAAAGGTAATAAATTTTTTTTATAAAATTTTTTTATATCTGCATCATTATCGTATTTTCTATTTAATAATAAATAGCCTGTAAGGAACAAAAATAGTGGTACTCCTATTCTTCCTAATGTAAATACAATTGTTTTAAAAATTCTTGCATTTAAACTAATTGAAATCCATCCCTGTAAATTCATTTTATATATTAACTCTACACTATGACATAATACAACAAATATGATTGCAAAAGTTCTTGCAATATCTAAATATATAATTCTATTTTTCTCTAGATTACATCCATTCGTACCTTTGCCTACTATTGTATGATTTCCTTCCATTTTAATCCACCTTTTAATTACTTTTAATGCTTATAAATATATAAATTCTATAGGATAATTTTATGATTATATATATTTTTTATAGTTGTACAACTTTTCTAATTATTGGTATTTTCTTTATAATTTTTACAATTATATAACTGACTAATAAAACAATAATTGGCAGTATAAGCTTTATTATTAACGTTTGTTCTTTTATATAATTTTCAATTAAAACTATAATAATTTTATGCACCAAATAAATTCCTAAAGAATTTTTTCCTATATCAGTTATAAATTTTTCATGAATTTTTCCTGTATTTTTATAACTATATGTTATTGCATAAAGGCCTATTATTATGAATGGAGTAAAAATATTTAAATAATTAAAACTCGCTGCAACCTGCTTATTTAATAGCTTTGATATTAATACAGCAAATCCGAAAAGATATTAAACTTGACAAAATACCTAATAATATAAACTTCCTTTTGTATTTTTCAATTGTATCTTTATATTCAAATATGTAGCCTCCAAGCATAAAATAAAATATAAAGGTTCCATTATTTATTATGTTATAGTGCTTTAACATTACATTAAAATATTTTGTAATATTTAATTTAAATATATTATCTACACAAGGCAATAAATTGTTTAAAAAATTTACTCCAACAGTGAATATTGCTATAATGATAAAAAAATAATTATATATTTTTTTATCATTATCATGAACAACTTTCAAAATTGGAAAAATTAAATATAGCATTATTAAATTTTGTAAAAACCATAATGGTCCATTATATTTATTAGAAATATCAATCATTACCGAATTTTTTATTACCTCTTTTAAAGTTAGGTTTGAATCATTTAAATAATTTATTAATATAACATCAATAAATGCCCAAACAGACATAATCAAAAATATATTTAGTAATTTTTTAAATGTTTTTTTTTAGCTCGAATTCCTTATTAATAATTAAAAATCCATTTACAACAATAAATATTGGTACCCCTTCACATAAAATTCTAATAAAAAAATTAATATAACTTTTAAAAGAATTCTCTTGAATAAAATTCATTTCAAAATGGATGCAATGTAATATTATAACCATAATAATAGCTATCATTTTTAATAAATCTAAACTATCATACCTCTTTTTTTGGGGTATAACATTATTTATTTCATATTTTTCCATTTCTATTATTCCTTACTTTTTCTTATTTTCTTAAACAGCTCAAATATAAATTTATCCTTTAATATAAGCAAACAAATTATATAAGTTATTATTCCTACAATAATCTGTATAGCTGTAGAAATTAAATCATTGTTAATAAATTTGCCTATAATAAAGCACATAACAAACATCACAATACTTGATATTAAATAATTCTTTGATAGTTTTAATATCTCCTTAACCTTAAATTCTTTTCTTACAAAATACATTTGTACCAACGTTACTGTTAGCTCAGCAATTACAGTTCCAATAGAAGCTCCTATGGCCCCAAAATGCCATATTAAACACATATTCATTATAAAATTTACTATAGCTCCACAAACTACTGAAATTGTATATTCTTTTTGTCTCTTAGTTGGTAATAAATATTGTGTACCTGTTACATTGCTTAATCCTATTAATACTATAATTGGACTTATTATACTCATTAATACTGAAACTTTATCATACCCTTGTCCAAAAAATACAGGAACAAATGACTTAGAAACTGCAATTATTCCAAATATCATAGGAAATCCAAGTAAAAATACCATGTTAAATGATTTTTTTAAATAATTAGTTATTTTTTCTTTTTCACCACTCGCAAAATTATTTGCTATTCTTGGTAGCATGACTGTTCCCATAGAAGTAATAATTGCTAAAAGAATTTTTATTATTTTTTGTCCTTGATCATAAAAACCAACTTCGGATTTTTCAGGTATAATCGCCCCTACCATAGTTCTGTCTAATAATGTATATACTTGAATTGCAATTTGTGGGATAAATAAAGTTATAGTAGGCTTTAAATGTCTAAATAAATGAAAGTCATCAATGGTAATCTTTGTTAAATATTTAGGCAAATAAAACCATAACGTAATATTTTCAACTAATATTGATAATACATATATCAAAAAATAGGTATATAAATCATTTGATGATTTAACAAAAGTAAATATGCAAAAAACACTTATTAGTTTTACAATCATATTTCTTGTAACTGTTTTTTTAAATTCTTCTAACCCTTGAAAAAACCAACTTATATCTATACAGTTTCCAACGATTTCCAGCATTAATATTCTATAATATATTTGATAATTTTCTCCTTTAACAAAAGTAAAATAAAATATTAACAAAGATATAGCCATTGTCATTATTCTGAGCAATAAAATTTCCCAGAATATTACACTATATTTCTTTTTGTTATCCTGAACATAGGCTATTTCCATTTGCCCATATAAAGCAATTCCTAGTGAGCCAAATAATATAAAATATGCTGATATAGATAATGTAAAACTATATATTCCTATATTTTCTGCTCCTAATACTCTTGAGATATATGGAGCAGTTATTAAGGGCAATATTAACACCAGTACTTGATACATTAAATTATATATATAATTTTTAGTTACTGATTTTGCTGCCATAATTAGACCCTTCTTTTTTTATTAAAATTTCTTCATGTTTTTTTTCATTTATTTTTTTATAATTTAAAATTTCTGGAATAAACATAAATAAAATTGGACAATATAATATATTTACAATTCTTGGATTTAACAAACCAAAAAATAAATATATACTACATAACATAATTTCTTTATATTTCCTTTTTTTATATAATACTATTAATAATATATTAATTAATAAAATGAAACAAACAGTAAATACTATTCCCTCTCTAAACATCATTTGTATATACTCATTATCAATGTAATTACTTTTATAATTTCCATACTTTATTTTTTCTTTTAATCCCAAGCCTAAAAGTTCTACATTGTCACCAAATGGTTGTACTCCATAAGTAGCAATATTATCATATGTTTGTTTTAATCTATTTGATAAAGCTGAATTAACATTATTCCAGATTCCACCATTTGGATAACACATGACTATTATAAAGCTTAAAATAGGATACAAAATAAATGTTTTTGTAAATATGCTTGAGTATAACTTTTGTAATTTTTTTACTATATTTCCTTTATTTGTGTTTTGAATAAATTTCCAAATAAACATTATTAAAACAATAAATTCAAGCATTATAAACTCGGTTCTTGAATCTGTTATAAAATAAGTAAATACATTCATAATTTGTATTATAAATAATTCTCTGTATTTTATATTACTTCCATTGATATATAAATATAATATTGAAGAGAATGCAATCATCTGCGCTAAATTTGTTGTATATAAAAATCCAAATGAATATCTAGAAACATTTCCTCTTGGAACAATATAATTTTGTGTTATACCTAATATAGATAATAACACCAAAATACTTGTTAAAATAATTTGTAAATTCATTGTTGCTTTTATAATCTTTTTATAGTCCATTTTATATGCCGACAATAAAACTAGAATTAAAAATATCATTCTTTTATTTTTTGTTATTATAAAATTTAATATTAAACTTATAACCAATATAAATAATATAACATATGTGATTTTAACAAGTGATGTTTTTTGTCTCCACTTTTTTTCTTTAATGTCTTCTTTATAATATGGCAATACAATAATCAATCTTATAAAGAATAGTAAATACATCGCATATCTTATAATTTTAGATATTAATTCTATAACTGGATAATCAATTTCTAATGATGTAGCATCAAGAAAAATTGTAAAATAATATATGCAAAATATTAACAAAAAATTATTAAAAATTAAATCTTTTAATTTCTTTATCATATTTAATTATTCTCCCTTAAATATTTTAATAATCTATCATAGCCATGCTTTAAATCATATTTAAAGCTCCAACCTATAGATTTAAGCTTGTTGTTGTTTAATATCATATTATTATTAGGTGCATAGCCAGAATTTTCTTTTGGTATTTCTATTCTAACTTTGCCATTTCCATATATTTCTGCAAGCCATTTTGCGCTATCAAGAATAGTCATATTTGTTTTATCTGAAGTAATATTATACGCCTCACCATTTTTTCCATTCAATAAAATACATAATATTCCTATAACTGTATCTGTTGTATACGAAAAATTAATAATCGTTGTTCCTGAGGATCTTAATACTATATCTTGCTGTGATAAAACAGCATCAGCAAAAACTTTGTATACTCTATTTTCCGTTTTACTTATTCCTGCCCCAAATGTTTGAGCAATTCTAGCAATTTTAACTGGAATACCATACTCATAAAAATAACTATAACTATATAATTCACATGTTCTTTTCCCTTGAGAATATGAACTTCTGGAATTTAACGGATCTATAAAACCCTGCATTTGTTCATCTACATTATTAGAATTTAATGTTCCATACATTTCCATTGATGACATATACACCATAGATTTAACTTTGCTTAATTTTGCTTGTTCTAAAATGTTTTTAGTTCCAAGTATTGAAATATTCATTGTTTCAACTGGTTTTTCAATAAAGAATTTTGATTTTGTTGGTGATGCACCATGTATTATATAATCAATTTCTAAATTTTGTGGTATATAATTTATAATATCAGATACAATATAGGATATTTCCTTATTATTTTCTCCGAATATTTTTTTTGCTTCTTCTTCATTTCTAACTAATAAAATCAATTTAATATTTAAATTATTAATTTTATTTTTTAATAAAATTGATTTTACTAAAATTGAATTAATTAAACCGGGTTGCACCAGTTATAAAAATTTTTTTGTCTTTTAATATATTCCAATTAATAATTGATGTATTGGCAATTTCTTCCAAATCTTCTTGCAAAATATTATTCATTTAAAGCCCCCATACTTCTTTATTTTTTCTTTGTTTTATTAATGCCTCTGCAATATAATAATCTTCGGGTGTTGTAACTTTAAGATTATCGTTATTACATAAAACAATATGTGGATTTTTATATTTTCCATATTTTTTCATTACGCTACACGAATCAATACAGTCTATATCTCCATTTTTCAATGAATTTTCTTCTGCTTCAACAATATCATTTAAATAGAATGATTGTGGAGCTCTCGCAACATATGTTTCATCTCTATTTGTTATTTCCTCAACATTTTCATGCGACTTTGAAATAATTGTTGTTTCTCTTTGTTTTAAACATGTTCTTGATGTACCATATTTTTTTACACATTCTATATTGTTAATAATTAACTGACTATCTATTATTGGTCTAACCCCATCATGTATTAAAACAATATCTTTATCTGATTTACTTATTTTTTTTGCTTCTTCTAACGCATTTATAATTGACTCTTGGCCTGTTTTTCCACCAGCAACAATACTTTTCACCTTAAATATATTATAATCTTCTACAAGATTTTTTAGATATTTAATATGTGTGCTAACACATGCTATTACTATAGCATCTATTTTTTTAGTATTATTAAATACATTTAATGTATGTATTATTATTGGAGTTTCATCTATTTTTAAAAATTGCTTTGGTATACCATTTGTTTTCATTCTTTTTCCTACACCACCAGCAAATATAACAGCTATATTCATATTCTATTTTCCCACTTTATTTATTGTGGTCTCTCCTTACATCTCAATTTTTTAATTTTATTTGTGAAGATTGTTTAGTTTGTTTCTTCTATATATGCTTAAAATTTTGTAAACAATATAATTATATCTGGTTTTTCTAAGTATTTTTACAATTTTACTATGTTTTTCAACATCCTTATATAAAATTTTATTCTTTGAAAAAATATATTTTTCGAATTCGATAATGTATTTTAAATTTTCTTTATTAGGCTTTAATACCATATAAAATCCAGATATTGTATTTGCTACATGTTCAACCATATACTTCCATATATATTCTTGAGTATATTTATTGCTAAATCTAATATTGCTATAAAATTTAATTATGTCTTTAGAAACTTTTACATGATCATTATAATGCTTTATATGTCCTTCAACACTAACACTTTGTTCAGCTCTTCCAAGTCTATACACATATATAGGTTTATGAAAAATATAAATACTATTAATATAGGGAATTGGATACATTGCATATTGTGTATCAGTATAAAAACATTTTTCTAGTAATTTTATATTATTTTTTCTTAATATTTCTGTTTTATAACATATAGTATACATATTAAAATGATTATTATTTTGTTTTATAGCATCTTCAATGCTAAGCTTTCCATGTATATTTTCATTTATAAAATCTTTTAGTTTATACGTATTTTTATTTTCATAGAATTCTTTATATGGCGTATATATAGCATCTACATCTATTTTTCTTAATATGTTTAAAAAATCTGTAAAATTTTCAGAATCATACCAATCATCACCATCTAATTGTTTGAAATATCTTCCAGAAGCAATTTCAATGCTTTTATTAATAGTTGAACCATATCCTCCATTTTCTTTATGAATTAATTTAACAACATTAGGATATTTTTTTTCATACTCTTTTACAATATTTATAGTATTATCTGTTCCTCCATCATCTTCAACCAAGATTTCTAAATCATCTATTTTTCCTACTAATAATGAATCTAATGTTTTTTTTATATAATTTTGAACATTATAAGCAGCAATCGATACCGTTAATATTTTTTCCATATTACTCTCCAATTCTATATACTTTTATATCATGTGTTATTCTTTTTTCAACAGGTGGTAATTTCATATAATCACCATATAAATTTGTTAAATATTTTTCATAACATGATATTGTATTTACTTTTATTCCTTCAAAATCCACTTTACAATCATGAATATCTTTTTTCAGCAACTTTTCTTGTGGACCGTAGCCCCACGAAACGCCTCCGACATACTTTGAATTATTAAAATCATAAGTTTTGCTTATTTCATTAAATTTTTTTGAAATCTTTTCCATATGTTTTTTTCTAATAAACATTCTCATAATTTTTTTTATTATTTTTTTTAGCTTAGTTTTACTAAAATTTTCAATACAACTGTCTTCCGCATATAGTATAAGCAAAAGTCTTCTATATTTTCTTGTTTTTCTATATAATTTTTTACATTCCCTTTCATTTTCAGGAATTCCATCCATAGGAAATATATCAATCCACAGAAACTGCTCAAGCTTATCTTTTATACAAGACTCATCTATTTTTATATTTGTATTAATAATTTTTCCGAATGGATAATGCATATTTCCATTATCATATGATATAAAACTCAAATTATCAGCAATTTTCTTTTTATTAAGTATTTTTTCCATTTTTTCAAATTCGCTTCTTGGCATCATAACATCTATATCATCATCCCATGGAATAAAACCTTTATGTCTAATTGCCCCCAGTAAAGTCCCCCCACATATATAATAAGTTAAATTATTTTCATCGCAAAAAGAAATAAACTTTTTTAATATTTCAGTTTCTTCTTTATGTATTTCTTCTAAAGTTAAATATTTCATAATAATTTCCCTACCTTTTTTAGTTTATTAATTCATTTCTAAATATAGATTTTGCAAATTTTTAGCAGCTTTTATTATATTATACTCAGAACTGTTTATTTTCTTATTATCTATTTGCCTATCATATTTTATATTATCAAATTTTAATATATCTTCTGCCCAACTGTTTTTTTCAAGTTCTTCAAAATGAATCTTATTAAATATATTTGTTTCTCGAGGCACACAATCAGCTGCTATACACTGAAGTCCAGATGTTTGAGCCTCAATTAATACAATCCCTAGTCCTTCAAATTTTGATGGCAAGACAAATAAATCCATCGCTTGAAAATAATCTTGAACATTATTTACTACACCTATAAATTTTACTTTTTCGCTTATATTTAATTGCTTAACCTTAGTTCTCAATTTATTTTCAAATTCTCCTTCTCCTATTAACATTAAAACAACATTAGGATTTTTCTTTGTAACTTTATAAAAGCAATCAATCAAAAATTCATGATTTTTTTGTTCGCACATTCTACCTACATGTCCAATTACTAATTCATTTTCAATGTTATTTTTTTTTCGAATTTTTTCTCTTATGATTGGATTATATATAAATTTTTCCATCTCTATAGCATTTGGAATAATATCAAATTGTTTATTACTTCCAAACATCCAATTTCCTGCTTTTTCTGAGCATGCTAATAATTTAGTTGCATTTTTTATTATTAAATTTTTGTTTATATTATTTAAAAATTTTCTTAATATATTTTTTGGCACATCAGTATTATGAGAATGAGCAATAATTGTTTTAGCACCTGCTTTTTTTGCAGCTATAATAGGAATAATATTTGCTGCCGAAAGCATATTGACATGAACTATTTTATAATTATTCTCTTTTATTATTTTTTTTATTTGAAAATAATATTTAATAGGGTTTTTCTTTACATTAGCAATCTTATATATTTTTGCTCCTAAATTTATCATTTCATCTTCAAAATATAATTTATTAAACATAGAAACAAAATCAAATTGAATTATTGAACGATTCATATTTCTATAATAATTCATTATAAATGTTTCAATTCCACCAATTTTATCATGTACACCTATTTGCAATACTCTAATTTCTTTTCTTTCCATATTAAAAACTCTTTCCATATTTTTTTCCTGTAAATTTAGCCAACAAAAAAGCAAAACCTTTTTTAAACCAATTTACTTTTTCAATATCAATAACTTTTACCTCTTTGTAATTCAAATTATTAGTGTTAATCCATACATCTAACAGTAATTCAGAAACTCGTCCAAAAAACCTTGAATGAAATGAATCATACTTGGCAACATCAACCCTATTTTCTAAATCAAATAAAATATCAAAAAGCCACGTACAATACGCATCAAAGATTTCTTTTTTCATTATGAACATATTAAACATATGCGCCGATGTTCTCTTATGCAATTTATTAAATTCACTTAAATAGCTTGGGAATTTTTCTTCTATAATTTTTCTTGTCTCATCCAAAGGTTCTATATACATTGTATGATTATAGTGAGAATATAAATTTTCTATATAATATTTTCTTTTTTTAGGTAATATTATATCTGTACTGTCTAATATTTCATCCACTTCTTTGCCTGTTATTACATTCTTCACTCTTCCTTCTATATCTTTTGGAAGCTTTTTACTAATAGAAAAATGCCTTCTATAATGGGTTAAACCTATATAGTCGGCATTTAAATTTTTCCATGCCCAATATAGTCCTGTAAGTTCACAAAAATAAGGATTTTTTGAAGATATATTTTCCCCTTCATTATCTGGTTGATATCCCAAATCTTCTTTTCCTTCTCTTCCAACTTGTACAGGAACGTACATTTCATCATTTGGCATTTTATATTTTTTATGTGTTGCTATTATTACTTTTGTATTTTTCAATTTATACTGCCCCTTCTCTTTTTATTACTGATAATATTGTTTTAAAGAAAATTTTTATATCTAATTTAAAAGACATATTATCTACATAGTATAATTCCATTTGCATTCTTTCTTCATATGTAGTATTACTTCTTCCGTTTGCTTGCCAATATCCTGTTAATCCAGGAGTTAAGCTTAAGAATTTTTCTTTATTTTCTTCATATTTTTCTAATTCTGGTTCTATTATTGGTCTAGGTCCTATTATAGATAATTCACCTTTTAAAATATTTATAATTTGTGGTAATTCATCTAGACTCGTTTTTCTTAAAATTTTCCCAATTTTTGTAATCCTTGGATCATTTTCAAGTTTAAAGTTTTCTTTATATTCTTTCATCTGCTCAGGGGTAAAATCTTTTATCATATCTTGTGCATTTTCATACATTGTTCTAAATTTATACATTTTAAATTTTTTTCCATTTTTACCAATACGTGTGTGTGCAAAAAATATTGGGCCTTTTGAATCCACTTTTACAATTATTGCTAAAATTAAAAACACTGGTGATAGCACAATTAACCCTATAGTGGATATAACAATATCAAAAAATCTTTTTATATGTAAATACACATTTCTTTTTGAGTTCTTTTCTATAATCCTTGGTATCATAAGTGTATTAGTTGTTTCCATAATAGCACCTTGATTTTCTATATTCATTTTTTCACCTCAAATAAATAAAATCTAAAATAATTATACTTTTTACAACAAAAAAAGTCAACCTTTTTGCAAAATAAGGTTATACAATTTTTAATTATACAACCTTATTTAATATATTATCTTATATTTTATTTATAGCCTGTTTTCTTAATAATAGAATTACTTGTTTCTTTTATTGAATCTGGTAATGTATAATCTGGGTCGTCAAATAACTCTTGATGTAACTTTATAACATTACTTTCAAGTGTAACAGGAACACCATACCATCTATCTAAAGTAATTCCTTTTGTTTCATATGGCCATCCAACACTGTTTGAAATTTTATAACTAATCATGTCTGGTATCATTGACATTATTGTTCCAGCAGAAATATTTGTATAAACTTTTGGTAAAATATTATCTGCAAAATTATTTATTTCACCAATATTCTTAGTCTTTAATTTATTTACCATTGCTTCAATAACTGTTCTCATACGTTCTGTTCTTTTATAGTCTCCACCTGATGTATACCTTATTCTAGAATATGCTACTGCTTGAACACCATCTAAAGTCTGTTTTCCAGCAGATGTTACATGGTTTGCAGTTTTATGTGTTATTTTTGCTGTTGCATCTATGTAATCATTTATATATTTAATTTCAGAATTTTCTACATTTATTGTAACTCCTCCTAATTCGTCTACAGCATCAGATACAGAGTCAAAGTTTACAGTTACAAATTCTGATATATTTAAGTCTAGGTTTGTATTTAATGTGTTTATTGCAAGAGGTGCCTCACCATAAGAATATGCATGTGTTATTTTATCTAATCCATGTCCTTCTATTTTTACATATGTATCTCTATAAACTGAAATTAGTCTAACTTCTTTTGTTTCATTATTTATACTGGCTATTATTATACAATCACTTCTGTTTCCTTTTCCATAGTCATCTTCTCTACTATCTACCCCAAATATTGCAATATTTCTATATTTTGAAAGTTTACTACTTGCCTCGTCTGTTATTCCTAATTGTGACTCGTCAAGTTGTACTGTATTCATTTTTCCTAATTTGTCATTAATATAAATATATGCTGCACCTACTATTGCTGCAAATAATATTACTAATATCAACACTATTATTCCAAATATTTTTAATCCCCTTTTTTTCTTTTTAGTTTTCTTTCCATTGCTTTCACTTTTATTATTTTTTTGGAAAGCTTTTGGTACTTCTTCATTTTCTTCTGCATTATAATCCTTTGAATGTTTTCCGCTCATTTTTTACCTCCATTTTTTCTATTGTTAAACACTGTCATAATAGCACTATTTTTTTTATATGGCAAGGTTTTTAATAAAAAAAATACTATTTATATTTTATAAATAGTATTTTTTTGTATATATTAATTATCTACGAACTTTTTCTTATAGTCATATAGGTATTAGCACAATCTACAAAAAACATTAATGCAAATATAAAAGCCAAAAATAAAATTATGTACATTGCTACAATACCTATTTTAATTGAAGCTCCTGTGAAATAGCAAAACCATTTAATTAATCTATAATGTATTGAATCCATTCCTTTTTTATAGCTATTGTTTTTTGCTTGAATTAAATCAACAACAGGAAACATATATATTTCTGATAGTAAATACAATTCATCTGTTGATGGATATATTAACCCAAGTTCCCATTTTTTTATTATTTTTTCTTCAATATATGTTCCTTTTTGATTTAATTTTTCTGTTATATCTAAATAAGTATAATTTTTACTTTCTCTTAATTCTAGCAATACTTCTTCCAATGTTCTTTCTTCAATAACTTGTTTATTTTCTTCCATATTTTCATCCTTATTTTAATTTAAATATTTTTTTAAAAACTTACCTGTATAACTTCTTTCATTTTTGCAAATTTGTTCTGGAGTTCCAACTGCAACTACTTCTCCTCCATTATCTCCACCTTCTGGTCCTAAGTCTATGATATAGTCTGCAGTTTTTATTAAATCTAAATTATGTTCTATTACTATTATTGTATTTCCAGTATCAACTAATCTTTGAAGTATATCTACTAATTTATGGACATCAGCAATATGTAAACCTGTTGTTGGTTCATCTAAAATATATAATGTCTTACCTGTTGCTTTTTTAGAAAGTTCTGTTGCAAGTTTTACACGTTGTGCTTCTCCACCTGATAATGTTGTAGATGGCTGTCCAAGTTTTATATAGCCTAGTCCAACATCTAATAATGTTTGTATTTTATTTTTTATTTTTGGTATTTTGTCAAAAAACTCTATTGCTTCTTCTACTGTCATATCTAAAACATCTGCAATTGTTTTTCCTTTATATTTTACTTCTAATGTTTCTCTGTTATATCTTTTACCTTTACATACTTCACATGGTACATATATGTCTGGTAAAAAGTGCATTTCTATTTTGTGTACTCCATCTCCATTGCAACTTTCGCATCTTCCACCTGCAACATTAAAGCTAAATCTTCCTTTTTGATAGCCTCTAAGTTTTGCTTCTTCTGTTTGTGCAAATATGTCCCTTATTAAATCAAATACCCCTGTATATGTAGCAGGATTAGAACGTGGCGTTCTTCCTATTGGTGACTGATCTATATTTATAATTTTATCTATATTTTTTAATCCTTTTACACCTTTACATTTTCCAGGTTTTTCATTTGAACCATTTAGTTCTTTTGCTATTGTCTTATATAATACCTCATTAACTAATGTTGATTTTCCTGAGCCAGATACTCCTGTTACACAGTTAAATACCCCAAGTGGAAATGTAACAGTTATATTTTTTAAATTATTTTCTGTCGCACCCTCTACTTCTATGCATTTAGATTTTATATGTTTTCTTCTTTTTTTAGGTACTGGTATTTTCTTTCTTCCACTTAAATATTGTCCTGTTATTGAATTTTCTACCATTTTTACTTCTTCTGCAGTTCCTTGTGCCATAACATTTCCACCGTGCGTTCCTGCTCCTGGTCCTATATCTATTATTTGATCTGCTGCATACATTGTATCTTCATCATGTTCGACAACTAATAATGTATTTCCTAAGTCCCTTAATTTTTTTAGTGTTGCTAGTAATTTGTCATTATCTCTTTGGTGCAAACCAATACTTGGTTCATCTAATATATATAATACTCCTGTAAGTCCTGAACCAATTTGAGTTGCAAGTCTTATTCTTTGTGCTTCACCTCCAGATAATGTCCCAGCACTTCTAGATAATGTTAAGTATTCAAGGCCTACATCCATTAAAAATTGTAACCTTTGATTTATTTCTTTTAAAATTAAATCTGATATCATTGCTTTTGTTTTGTTTAGTTCTAAAGTTTGTAAATATTCTTTTATTTTATTAATTGGCATGTTAGTTAGCTCGTTTATGTTTTTGTCTCCAATTTTTATTGATAATATTTCTGGTTTTAATCTAGCTCCATTACAGTCATGGCATGGAAGATCTGTCATATACATTTCATAAAAATCTCTCATACCTTGAGATTTAGTTTCATTGTGCCTTCTATCTAATGTTGGTATAACACCTTCAAATGGTGCAGTAAATTTTCTTGTACCTGCATATGAAGAGTACTCAAAATCTATTTGTTCGTCTCCTGTACCATAAAGAATTTTTTCCATAAACCATCTTGGCAAGTCTTTTATTTTTTTGTTTTTAATTTCTACACCATAATGTTTTGCAATACTTTCAAAATACATTTTTGCCATTGTATCGCCTTTTTTCATTGTACTTGCTCCAAATGCTTTTATTCCATCATATAATGTTTTATTTTTGTCTGGAACAATTAAATCTTCATCCATTTTCATTAAATAGCCAATTCCTGTACATGTAGGACAAGCTCCAAAAGGATTGTTAAATGAAAACATTCTTGGTGTAAGTTCTGGAAAACTAAAGCCACAATCTGGGCATGCATAATTTGTACTATATAATACTGGTTTTTTACCTACTATATCAATTAAAACTAAATTATTAGCATGTTTTAGTGCCGTTTCAACAGACTCAGTTAATCTACTTATAATATCAGGTTTAATAACAAGCCTATCTACAACTAATTCAACATCATGTTTTTTCTTTCTATCTAGTTCTATATCATCAGAAAGATCATAAATATCGCCATCAATTCTAACTCTTACAAAGCCTTCTTTTTGATAACCTTCAAGTTGTTTTACAAACTCGCCCTTACGCCCTCTTACAACAGGAGCCAAAATTTGTATTTTAGTTCCTTCATCTAATTCCATAATATTATCTACAATTTGATCAATTGATTGTTTTTCAATCTTTTTATGGCAATTTGGACAATATGGTACACCGATTCTTGCATAAAGTAGACGAATATAATCATATATTTCAGTTACAGTTCCAACAGTTGAACGAGGATTTTTAGAAGTTGTCTTTTGGTCAATAGAAATTGCAGGAGAAAGTCCTTCTATGCTTTCAACATCTGGTTTTTCCATTAATCCCAAAAACTGCCTTGCATATGAAGACAAGCTTTCAACATATCTTCTTTGTCCTTCTGCATATAAAGTATCAAAAGCTAAACTAGACTTTCCTGATCCAGAAAGCCCAGTAATAACAACAAGTTTATCTCTAGGAATTTCTAAGTTTATATTTTTTAAGTTATGCTCTTTAGCACCCTTAATTACAATTTTATCATTATTCATAATATTAAAGCCCCCTAAATATTGCCACGGTTCCGGGTTTATTTGGCAATTTATTGCCAAAGTACCAGGTTTATTTCAATATTTCGTTTTTATTATACAATATTCTTTTTAGAAAAACAAGAGTTTGCATTATAAATATTTTCCAATATAAAAACCCGTATTTAACAATACGGGTTTTTTACGTGTTTTACATAGAGCAGGCATTATATGCCCAAGACGTAATAAACAATTTGTTTCTGTTACAGTGTTTAGCAATATATTTGTTTACAGCAGCTCCAGCCCAATTGCAATCTCCAAGATTATGTTCAAAACCGTAATCCTCGATATCGGCTATAGAAATTTTCTTGATAAATGCTGGAGTTGAAGTATTGTTATAATATTTTGCAATACTTATGCCTCTTTCCTCGTCATTGTCATCAGAGTCATCTCCAAAAATGTCAATAACCACAATTGGTGTCTTCCTTATTGCAAACTCCTTTTGCTTGATTTCCTCAATTATCTCGGAAGTTTCACCTGTCAACAGTTCTGCTAACTCTACATAGTTTTTCATAAAAATCTCCTTGTAATTACAATTTGAGATTTGTAACTAGTATATATTATTACTCCCTATACCAAGGATAGAATAACAGTATTATATATTATTTACATAATTTTGTCAATGTGTGTAATTTACATATAAAGTCTATTCATTATTTGTGTTGGATCTTTAAACAAATTTATATTAGGTGGATTATATGTAAACAATATAAATGAAATTAGAAAATAAAATATTATAGCTGAACTTAATATTTTTGATAATGTAGTAGATTCTGATTTTCTTATCATAAGTTTATACGAAACCCATTCTCCCAAAATAATACTTATTATAAATGTTAAAATATCAATAATAAAAAAGGTTTTTCCAATTATTCCTGTATATGTGTAATAAAATACAATAATAAATGCTATTGCAAGAAAAATTCCTAAAGATTTTGCTTCTATATAATTATTAGCCTCTTTTTTTACAACGAAATATTCTACTATTGCTAAAATAAGCATTGGATAAAACACTAATTTTAAATGTTCCCATACACTTTCATTTGTAGCACTAAATAAACCTACAATTCTGTTTTCTCCACTCCATTCATATGTAAAATGTAATAATGTTCCAAATACAATTGCTAATATAATTACAACTATTTGAACTATTTTTAATTTTTTATTCATAAAAAAGCCTCCTTATTAAATTATATTATAAGCAAGGCTTTTATATTATTTATTTTACAATTTTGGCTGGAACTCCAACCACAGTTACATTATCTGGAACATCTTTTAACACAACCGCATTCGCTCCTATTTTTACATTGTTTCCTATTTTTATTGGTCCAAGCACTTTGCTTCCAGAACCTACCATTACATTATTTCCTATATCTGGGTGTCTTTTATATTTATCTTTCCCTGTTCCTCCTAAGGTAGAATTATGATATATAGTGCAATCATCTCCAATAGTTGCTGTTTCTCCTATTACTATTCCCATTCCATGGTCAATAAACAACCTTCTTCCAATTGTAGCTCCTGGATGGATTTCTATTCCTGTAAAAAATCTACCTATTTGTGAAACCAATCTTGCTAAAAACAATAATTTATGTCTATATAAAAAATGTGATAATCTGTGAAATACCAATATGTGAAAACCTGGATATAAAATTATTACTTCAATTACATTTCTAGAAGCAGGATCTTTATTTAAAATATTTTTTGCATCTTCGTATAATTCTTTTAAAAAAAGCATACACATCACCTTAATATATGATATGTATACTTTTTATTTTAGTGAAAGTTACCTTCCACCTCCACCGTCCACCGGCCTCCTCCGCCGGCCTCCGCCTCCAGAAAATCCTCCGCCACCGCCAGAAGCAGAAGAATATGAAGAACTTATTGCTGTACTAATTGATCTAGAAAAGCTTGAAGAAAAGTCTGTATTCATCATTAATCCAATATATACACCATTGCTTAAATTTTCCGTATTTTCTATTGATGGATATGCAATTTTTAGCTGTTTTAACACTTTGTCTGCAATTCCAAATGCAGTTGCATATACAAGATATTCTTCCCAAAGTACAATTTCTGGTAGTTCTTTTTTATCAATCATAGAAAAATTCTCCATATAATTTTTAAGTCCTTTCCACTTTGCTGATTCATCTACCCCATTTTGTGTATATAAATTTGTATTTTTTAACATTTTAGAATTTTCAATTAAATTTATTATTGTTACAATACATGTAAAACCAATAACAATTAATATATATGGTGACAAAAGTGCTGCCAATATACTTCCAAATATTATTTGGAAAAATAAAAAAAACGAATTTAAAATTATATTTAAAATATAACTATTATAATTATTTTTTTCATTAACATCTAAATATTTTTCCACAATCAATTTATTTTCAATGCATTTTTCCATTTTTCCTTTTAAGCTTATGGTTTTTGATGAATTTGTACTTATATATTTTTGCAATTCCTTTATACTTATATAAGTTTTATCTTTACATGCTTTTAGTAAAAAATCAGATACTACTTTCTCATCTTCATTAAGTTTTTCTAAATTATTAGTATTTAATATATTTATTATAATGTTATCTTTTTTATTTTCATCAGTTTTGAATTCTATACATTTTTTTAGGCTTAAATTTAATAATGTTGCTGTAAATACTGGTCCTATTTGTGTGCCTGAAAACTGCCCTGGCAATTCTTTTAATAAAAATAAAGCCTCACCTGCCGATACATTTGTTTTTGGTATGTCTCTATAATATTCATAGTTTTCTTCCGGCTCAAATTTTTTTAAATTCTTTAACACTTTTTTATATTTTATAATTTTCTTTATTGAAAATATAGAAACTATTAAACATATTATACCAACAGCTATTAAAATAAATATTTTTATATTTTTTTTCATTTTCCTTCTTGCATTTGCTTCATTTGCCCACTGGGTTTCTTCATCTATAATATCTTGCAAACTTTTGGAATAGTCTGTTTTTTCTACATAACTTACCATATCATTTGGCATTGCTATTCTAACTTCTACAAATCTTCCAGATCTAAATTTATTAATATTAAATTTTACTGTTTCTTTATTTGTTACATATATTTCACCATTTAAGTCTTCTGTATGTCCCCATACTCTTATGTCAGACTTATCTTCTACTTCTGTAGGCAATTTAATTGTACCTGTAATTTCATTTGCACTTATTTCAAAATCTTCTCCAACAAATTTCCAATATAATTCTGAACAATCACTGTATTTTGAAATCACATCTTCTACTGTATAGCTTATTTTGTATGTTCTTTGCCCACTTTCATTATCCATACCAACTCCCCATGCAATTTCAAAATTTCCATCAATTTTTTCTAATCCATAGTAGCATCCTTTTGTTACATGATACATTTCCCTATATATTTGAGAAAAACTTTTTTCATAGCCATCTGTTACATCCATAACTTCTACATTTGATATATTTGAAAATTTTGTTTTATCTAGTTCAAAAGTTTTATATAATGTATTAGTATTTTCTATATCTATATTCCATGTTTCAATTACATCCATGCTTCCGTCCGTATTAATTGTTGCTTCAAAATCTAGTTTTTTCAAATATAAATCCCCTGACGCTTGAACATGTGTATTTAATAATATTATTCCTACAAAAAACAATATTAAAAATATAAGTTTTTTTATTTTACTCATAACTCCTCCTAATTATTTAATCCGTACTTGTTGTCTAATATTTTCAATTTTTTTATTTATCTCATCAATATTTCCGTATTCCATTTATTGTGTTATTATTTAATTTATACTTTTGTTTTAATTTTAAAATTCTTTTTACACTCCTATTTATTCTGCCAATATTAATTTTATTTTCTTTAACCATATTAACAATTTGTAAATAACATTTTTCTTCTTCTTTTTGATTATATCTAAATACAATGATGTCGTTTCCTGCTTCAAATGCTTTTTTAAAAGCAAACCTTGGTCCATAAATAAGCCTAATTGCCCTCATTTTTAAGTCATCAGTTACAATAACCTTATTATACCTATAACCTTTTCTTAAATACTTATATATGAACTTTCTAGATAAAGATGCAGGATATATTCCTGTTACATTTTTTATAACTAAGTGTCCTATAAGTATTGCATCGGCGCCTTCATCAATTGCATTTTTAAAAGGTATCATGTCATCATTTTGAAGCTCAGAAATTTTCTTATTAATTATTGGCAATGAAAAATGTGAATCTTTCTTAGTTGCTCCATGCCCTGGAAAATGTTTTATTACAGAAATAATATTGTTTTGCTGTAATTGTTTCATATATTCTATTGCATATTTTGAAACATCGTCTTTATTTTCTCCAAATGCCCTATCTCCAACTACATGATTTTCTGAAAATCTCTTTATATCCATAACTGGAGCAAAATTCATATTAAACCCAGATTCGTATAGCATTTTTGCTGTTATTTGTGCAGTATTTTTTACAAGTTCTATATCTTTTTTATTTGCAACTTTATTTGCTGCTGGAAGATTTTTTAGTTCTTTTGGCATTCTGTTTACTCTTCCGCCTTCTTGATCAATTGCAATAAACATTGGTATTTTATTGTTTTTATTTAATTCTTTTAGCTCATTTATAAGTTTTACCATACTATCATAGGACTTAAAATTTTTTCTATAAAGTATTATTCCTCCAATTTTATATTTTTGTATCATATTTTTTATTCTATCTGTAATATAGTTTGTATCCATTCCTATAATAAGCATTTGCCCTATTTTTTCTTCCAAACTTAATTCTTCTATATTTATTTCCATAATACCTCTTTTTCTTTTTTACTCATTATATACTTTCATACAAATATACGCAATAAAATTTTAAATTTTTACATATAGCTTTTTAATAAAAAATATGATAATATTTAAACAATAAACTTTAAAGGAGGACATTAAAATGGCATTTGACGGAATTGTAACAAAAGCAATTTCACAGGAATTACAAAATCTTTCTGGCGCAAGAATTGATAAAGTATATCAACCAAATAAAAATGAAATAATTATAGGTTTATATACAAATGGATGCAATTATGCTCTAAATATATGCATAGACTCCCAAAATGGAAGAATACATTTAACAACACATGCAAAACAAAACCCAAAAATCGCACCAAATTTTTGCATGCTTCTTAGAAAAAATATAATTGGACTAAGATTAAAAAATGTTATCACATCAGATTTAGAAAGGGTTATAACCATTGAACTTGAAGGATTTGATGATGTTGATGATATTATTTCAAAAAAAATAATAATAGAACTAATGGGCAAACATGGAAATATTATTTTACTAGACGAAAATAAAGTTATAATTGATAGCTTAAGACATATAAGTAATCAAAATGAATCATATAGAAATATTTATCCACATGAAAAATATATTTACCCAACTTCTACTAAATACAACTTTTTAGAAGTTTCTAATTATGAAGAGTTTAAGAAAAAATTAGATTTGACAAATTCTTATGAAGATTTACCTAAAGAAATTTCAAACAAATTTAATGGAATTTCAAAATCTTTTGTCTGTTCTATATTAAATAATTTACAAATATCAAAAGTCACAGAAAAATCTTTAGAACAAATTTATAATTATATAACAAATATAATAAATAACATAGGAACAGATAATTTAGATTTTCAAAACATAATAAATCAAGATGGAAAAATTAAAGATTATAGTTTGATTTTAAAAAATAATAATACTCCATATAATTTAAATTTTTTTATTGATGATTTTTACTACAATAAAGAAACTTCTGAAGAATTTAAAAATTATAGAAATACTGTTTTAAAAATAATTTTAAATGCTTTAAAAAAATATAACTCTAGATTAATTAATATTGACAAAAAATTGGATGAATGTAAAAACATGGATATCTATAAATTGTATGGAGAGCTAATTACATCAAATTTGTATAAAATCAAGCAAAATAATTGTGAAAGTATTACACTTGAGAATTATTATGATAATAATAATTTAATTAAAATACCTCTTGATAAAAAATACTTACCAAGTATAAATGCACAAAAATATTTTAAAAAATATAACAAATTAAAAAATACTTTAGAAATAGTTTCAAAGCAAAAGCAAGATACTCAAAAAGAACTAGATTACTTAGAAAGTATTGTGTATGAGTTAGAAAATTCAAAAACAACTAATGATATTGCCGATATATTTGAAGAAATTTCAGAAAATGTATTATTTAATGACATGATAGGTAAAACAAAATCCAACAAATTTTCTAAATATGAGAATAGTAAATCTTGTAAGAATTATAAAAAAGGAAGTTTAACAAAAAATAAAAATGTATCATTTAACCCTATAAAATACACTATTGAAGGTTTTACTGTTTTAGTTGGTAGAAATAATAAAGAAAATGATTATTTGACATTAAAATATGCAAGCAAACAAGACATATGGTTCCATACAAAAGATATTCATGGAAGCCATGTAATTTTAAAAACTTCACCTATGAAAAACATTAATAGTGTTGATGACATTAATAATGATATTTTAATTAAATGTGCTATACTTGCAGCCAAACACAGTAAAGCAAAGCAGTCATATAATGTTCCTGTTGATTATTGTTTAGTTAAATATGTAAAAAAACCTGCTAATTCAAAACCAGGCATGGTAATTTACTCTAACAATAAAACAATTTATGCTAAATTAGACATTTAGACATTGGGACGGAGTTTCTGTCTTAAGGTTTTTAGCACTTTTATATATTTAATACCAAAACTAATAAAAAGCAGATAATATTAAAATAAAATTTTATCGTTCAAATAATTATCAAAGAAATTTTAAATTAATTTTATGGCACCCTTCCATCAGGAGATGAACTCTTTCCATAAAATTAATATAAAAATTTCTAATTCAATTATTTTCAATTCTAAAATTTGATTTTAATATTATTTGCTTTTTTATTTTAATATTTGATTATAAAAGTGCTAAAAACCTTAAGACAAAAACTCCGTCCCAATGTCTAAAGTCTACCAAAATATTAGCATTGCTATTGCTGTTCCAACTAATACTTCTGGTTTTGTCAAATCTTTTGGAATCAAATCAATTTCTCCTGATTTATCTTTTTCATTAACTGTCGTTATTGTATAATAAGATACATCCCTTAATTTAAAATAAATTTCTATTGGCATATCAACTTTTGTTTTATCAATTTCTATATATTTGCTCCCTAATTTTACATTTCTTTCTGAATAAAAGTCAAATTTTATGTATTTATCATTTATAGTTGATGTATTACTAACGATTCCTTTTATTCTTCCATTTACAAAAGTTGCTTCTTCTTGATATATTACTACTTGTGATAAATTGTCCTCTTTTCTTGTTATTTTTTTATATGTTGAATTTAATCCTACATTTATTAAAAAATTAGATAGTATAAAAAAACCTACTAATAATAAAATATATATAAAATATTTTTTTAATTTATCCATATTTTTCTCCATTCTTTTTTATTTTTATAATTTTTGTATAACACTTATATGTGTATTATATCAAAAAAGTACCTAATTTTCAAGTTTCTAAGTTTTATTACAAAAAAATAAAGCCTTTGCAGGCGCAAAAGCTTTATTTGGGAGATATTAGTTCTTCCCCAGTTGCAGTGACAATGCCAATGTTTCCTCCTACAGTAACATGGTATCTGCTACGGCCAAAATATTTCATATAGTCATATTTCGGCTTAACAATAACATAACCATTTACATATGCAAGTCCATACTTCCAATTAGAATCTTTAAAAACTACCTGGAAATATTTATTGCAAATAAGTATCGGATCACTGATATACTCTGCCTCAAGCAAAACCTCTCCATCAGCACTAATCAGCTTATAAATATTATTCACTGATACTTTGTAGACGTTTGCATCATCGAAATACTCAATAAAGTCGTATTTTCCTATCTTCTTGTTTTCTGCCATGATGTGACTCTCCCTTGTAGTAAATTTTATGCATATTTTATTATAGCACTTTTTATAAGTTTATGTCAATTTCTTTATTTAAATATACCGAATAAATATATATTTTATCTACTTTTCTTTGTAATGCTTGTTCTAAGGCAACTTTATATAAGTCTAATTGCACTTTATATTTGCTTATTAGTTCTTCCTCATTTTGGACATAGTCTGTTTTATAATCTACAAGTACTAATTCATCGTCTTTTGTTATGTAATATAAGTCAATAATTCCCTGTACTAACACTTTGTCCAGATTATTATTAGAATTTATTTTATTTACTTCAACCTCAATATAAAACGGTTTTTCTCTATAAATTTTTGTGGCCGTTTTCATTTGTTGCCATATTTTAGACTTTGTAAATTGCAAAATTTTAAATGGATTAATTGCTTGCATTTCTTTTAATGTTATTATGTTTTTTTCATACAAATTATTTATTAACTCTTTTACATTATTTTCTAAATAGTCTATTTTAGGGTTTAAATATTGCATACACATATGCACAATGCTTCCTTTTCTTGCTGGACTTACCTGCTTTTCTTCATCATTATTTATAAATTTAGGCTTAGTTAATTCTATACTATTTATTTTTTCTTGATTGTTTAATTTAATTTCGCTAACCGAGGTTTTTGTAGGAGTTATACTTGATTGAATAAATTTATATTTATACTCTATTTCTTCTTTTATCTGTTTTAACTTTTTTTCATCTTGCTTGTTATTTGATAATTTTTCTTGAATATTTATTTTCTCTACTACTTCTTCTTTTGAATTAGTATTTAGTTTATTTTTTTCCAATACTTCTATATTTGCTATTTTTTCAAAATCAAATTTGTTATACACACTAACAAGCATAATCCAATCAAGATATGATTTGCATTTTTTTAGCAATATTGGATTTATTTTATTTTCGACTTTTCCATATATTTGAACTTGCTTTTTTATTTTTTCTATATCTTTTTCATAGTCTTTGCTAATTCCTGTAATTATTAGCTTTTCTTTTGCCCTTGTTAATGCAACATATAAAACACGCATTTCTTCTGATATGCTTTCTTGTATTAATTTGTTTTTTACAGCAATTTTAGCATTTGTATCATATTCTACTTGAATATTATGGTTTATGTATTTCATTCCTATTCCAAGCTTGCTATGTAATAAAATTGGATCTATTTTTAAACTCTGCATATTGAATTGTTTTCCCACATTTGCTAAAAAAACAACTGGAAATTCTAGCCCCTTACTTTTATGTATACTCATTATTCTAATAACATTATCATTCTCTCCTATTAATTTTGCAGATCCTAAGTCTCCACTTCCTAATTTAAGTTTGTCTATAAATTTTATAAAATTATATAATCCCTTAAAACTTGCCTGTTCATATTGTTTTGCTCTTTCAAACAATGCTCTTAAATTTGCTTGTCTTAAATTTCCATTTGGCATTAATCCACAATAGTTATAAAAGCCTGTATCTGAGTATATTTTCCAAATTAACTCATCTAAAGCAAGATATTCTTGTTCTTCTTGCCACATTTTTAAATTACTTAAAAATGTTTCTATTTTTTCTTTTAATTCTCCTTCAACACTTATTCTAGATTTTAATAAACATGTATAAAAATCGTCATATTTATCATTTAATCTAATTGTTACTAAATCATTATCTGTAAATTTTCCTATATTTGACCTAAGAACTGTAACTAATGGTATATCTTGCATTGGATTATCTATTATTTTTAATAATGATATTATTGTTTGAATTTCAATAGAATCCAAGTATTCTTGTGATGTGTCTGAAAATACATCCATTTTTTGGTTAATTATTTCTTGTTCAAATATATTTGCTTTTTGCTTTGTACTTCTTAAAAGTATTGCTATATCACTATATTTAATGTCTCTAAAACATTCTTTTTTTCTATCATACACCTGAAATTTATTGTCTATAAGTTCTTTAATTTTTTTTGCAACAAATTTTGCTTCTAATTCTATATCTTCATAATGTTCTTCTTGTTCCTCTTCGTCTTGTTTTTCTTTTGTATCTATTAAATAAACTTCTGTATTTAAGTTTTGTTCCGGCTTTTTATAGTCTGTTGCTCCTAGATTTAAATATTCTTCATGATTATAATTTACATCCCCTAAGTTCTCACTCATAATATTTTGAAAAATTAAGTTTGTGAAGTCCAATATATTTTCTCTACTTCTAAAATTTTTAAACAACTGAATTTTTAAATTATCATCATTATTTGTTATAGTATTTTTATATGTATTATATTTACTTAAAAATAACTCTGGCATTGCCTGCCTAAATTTATATATACTTTGCTTTACATCTCCAACCATAAATAAATTTTTACCATTTGAAATAGCAGTCATTATATATTCTTGTACTAAGTTACTATCTTGATATTCATCTATTGCAATTTCTACAAATTTTTCTTGATATCTTTTGGCAACATCTGTTTTTACTAAGTTATTATTATCATCTTCTTTAAGCAATATTTCTAATGCAAAATGCTCTATATCACTAAAATCAACAATATTTTTTTCTTGTTTTTTCTTAGAAAATTGAAGCTTAAATTCTAAAATTAGATTTTGTAGTTTTTTTAATATTTTATACATATCATAAATGTCCAAATTTGATTGTTTTGAATCACTTAACAATATTTTTTCAAGTTTTGCCTTAAATTTCTTTTTAACACTGTCTCTTATTTCTTTTGCTTCTTCTTTAAATTCATTATTGGCATTTATTCTTGGCCATTTTTCAAATGTCATTGTTTGAAATGTTGTAAATGCTTTATCCCAATTATTTATATTTGCTTTTAAAATTTCTAAATTATTAATATCTTGTCCTATAACTATTTGAACCTTTTCTAGGTCTAGTTGATCTTGCAATTCTTTTTTTAAATTTTTTAATATTTCTAAATCATCTGTTATTTCTTCTTCTATATCTTCTAATAAAATATGCCCCCATGGTGTGTTAGAAAAATCATCTTCTAGTCTGTTTTCCAAATTGAACATTTCTATATGTTCATCTAGCCATTTTTCTGGAAATGGCATACTACTAATTGCTTTAACTATTTTTAAAATCAAGTCCTTTAATGGCGAGTCATCTTTATAACTTGTGTATGTATTTATTAATTCCAAAAAATCTTTGTCTTGATTGTCATATTTTTGTTCAAATATATCTTCAATTACTTCTTGTTCTAATATATCAATTTCTGCTGTATCTGCTATTCTAAAATTTGGTGAAACATTTTTTAGTTCAAAAAAATTATTTCTTACTACATCTAAACAAAATGAATCTATTGTACAGATATTTGCTTTGTTTAAAAGTAATATTTGCTTTTGCAAGTTCTCATTTTCTGGATTTTCATTTAATTTTTTATATATTGCATCAAGTACTCTTTGTTTCATTTCAGATGCGGCTGCATTTGTAAATGTAACAACCAATAATTTGTCTATGTCTACATTATCATTTATTATTTTGTTTATTATTCTTTCTACTAAAACAGCGGTTTTTCCACTTCCTGCTGCTGCCGCAACCAAGATATTGGTATTTTTTTCATATATTGCTTGTTTTTGTTCGTCTGTCCATTTTACGTTTGACATTTTTTCCTCCACACATTTTTTATTTTTAACTAATATACTAAAGATTTATAACGATTATACTATAATTATTGCAGCTGGTAAAGAAAAATATTGCATTTGTAAAATATTAATAGTATAATTAATTTACTACTTTTAAAAAGGAGGAAATTATGGGAGAAAATACAGATAACAAATTTTTCACAAAAACATTTTTCTGGATGTTTTTAGGATTATTAGGTACTGCAATTGTTGCATGGTACACATATTCAAGTGGATTATGCTTTAAGCTTGCACTATCTGGCGGATTTGCTGTTGTAGCAATTATAGAACTAATAGCTGTATTAGTTTTTAGTTTATTGTTTAAGAAGTTATCACCTACTGTTGTTGGAATTTTGTATTTCATATATGCATTTTTAAATGGTGTAACACTTTCTTCAATATTTGCTATATATGACTTAACTTCTATTGGTCTTATATTTGTTGTAACTTCAGCACTATTTGGCATATTAGCATTTATTGGCTACAAAACAAATAAAGATTTAAGTAACTGGTCTACTATTCTATTTACAACACTTTTTGTTGGAATTATAGCTAGCATTATAAATCTTTTTGTTGGCAATACAATGGTTGATATTGCTTTAACTTGGATAATGTTAATTTTGTTCTTTGGTATTACTGTTTATGATATGAACAAATTAAAAATGCTTTCTCAAGATCCTAACCTAAATCAAGATAAATTGTATGTATATGGAGCTATGGAATTGTATTTAGATTTTATTAACATTTTCTTAAAATTACTTAGACTTTTTGGAAGATCAAGAGATTAAAAATTTAAAGTAAAAAAGAAGTTCTAAATTTTACAAAATTAGAACTTCTTTTTATATTATTATATTTTTACTTTGTATATTATAAATGTTTTAAAATTTTTATGTATAGAAATGCTACATTTTTCTAAATACTCCTGCGACTTTTCCTAAAATTTCACATGTAGGAACAATTATTGGGTCCATTGTGCTGTTTTCTGGTTGTAACCTAATATGATCTTTTTCTTTATAAAATGTTTTTACAGTTGCCTCTTCTCCTATTAATGCTACAACAATTTCTCCATTATTTGCATTACTTTGTTTTTTTACTAAAATATAATCGCCATCTAATATTCCAGCTTCTATCATACTTTCTCCTCTTACTGTAAGCATAAAGCTTTCTGAATTTCCAACAAAGTCGATTGGAATTGGGAATGTGTCTGTTACATTTTCCACTGCTAAAATTGGCTCTCCTGCAGTTATTCTTCCTATTATTGGCACTTCTACTAATTCTTTTTGTGTATAAAAATCTTTGCTAGATTTTATTTTTTCTTCTCCTGAACCACCTTTTAATAAACGTAAAGTTCTTCCTTTTTTGTCTTGTTTTTTTATGTAACCTTTTTCATCTAATCTAGCTAAATAACCATGTACTGTAGCTGTTGAACTTAATCCTACTGCTTTTCCTATTTCTCTTACAGATGGTGGATAACCGTCTGTCATTATTTGTTTTTCAATGAATTTTAATATTGCTTTTTCTCTTTTATTTAATTCTTCTTTTTTTCTAGGCATGTTTTGACAACTCCTTTTTTCTATTTTTGCATATCATATCATACAAACAAAAAAATGTCAAACAAAAGTTTTAATTTTTTTATTTTAAAAGAAAAAACCAGCAATTAGCTGGTTTCTTCTTTTAAGTCCTTTTATGGATTTTTTACATTTTCCTCCTGTTTCCATTTTGTTTTTTCTTCTTCTTCGTGACAAATTTTTTCAACTTCTTTACCGATAAGAATTCCTTTTTTATAAAGCTCTGTAGCGAGACTTTTTAAAACATTTTTATGTTCCCTTAAAATTTGGGTTGCCAATTTATGTGCTTCGTCAATGATTTGGTCGACTTCAGTATTTATTTCATTTTTCATATTTTCACTTACATTTCTTTCTACATTACGTTTTGAAAATTTTGTAGTCAAACCATATTTAACAACCATATCTCTTGCCATATTTGTTGCATTTTTCAAATCACTTCTTGCTCCAATGGAATAACTATCTGTGTACATCTTTTCAGCAATTCTTCCACCTAAATCAAGTGCAATATTTTCAATACACGCATTATTATCCCAATAAAGCAATTCGTCTTCATTTGAGTCATATACAGTTACCCCAAGATAATCTTCTGCAGGAATACAGCTAATTGCTAAGAGCTTTCTCCTATTTTTGCTATACCTGTTTACAAGATAATGGCCGGCTTCATGATATGCAGTTGAAAACTTTTGGTCTTTTGGCAGTTTATTAAACAACTTGAAATTACTTTCAAAATTGTTAATTACAACCTCCCGTGTCACCTCTTTTTTTCCTTGCATTTTTGCAGTTGCCATTGCCTTATCAATTAAGTCAAGAGTTCTGTCTGGATTGCATGTTTCAAAGTTAAAGCATGCAGCCATCATAATAATGTATTCAACGGTTTTTTTCTTGATTTCTACACTATGGAAGGACTTTAGCCTTTCAATTTGTGCTTTAATCATTGGGTACACCTCATCAAATGATGGTTCTTTAACTTCCACGGTTTCAAAACGACGTTTAAATGCCTTGTCTTTTTCGAAGATTCTCTTGTATTCTTGCTCTGTTGTGCAACCTATTACACTGATATTTTCTCTTGCAAGAATTGGTTTTAATGAATTTGCCAAATCATGTGTGTCATCTACTTGCGTTCCAGCGCCAATCATGTTGTGGATTTCATCCACAAACAATATTACGTCAGATTCTTTTTCAAGAAACTCCACAAGTTTTGCAAATCTTTCTTCTGCCATACCTCTTAATGTTGTACCTGCAATTAATGAATTTACATCAAGTGAGAGCACTTTCTTGTTTTTTAGTTCATTAGGGCATTCGCCTCTAGCAATCTTATAAACCAAATGCTCAACAATAGCAGTTTTGCCAACTCCAGGTTTGCCAACTAAAATTGCATTTTTCTTTTTACACTTTAAAAGAATTTTCATCAATTTTTGGGTTTCTTCTTCTCTTCCAAGAATTAAAGCATCCTGCTCATTGCACTTAAGTAATGTAACACTTTTTTCAATTACCTTTGGAATTTTAAGACCATCTTCTGTCACAACCGTAACATTGGAATTTTGATAATCCTGCTCTTCATATTCTTGTTCATCTTCATTAAGCAATTGCTGGTAAATCTGAGAATCAGTTAAAACACTATCAAATAATATTCCCTGAAAATATACCAAAACAGCTGTTGTATCACGTTTAACGTCTCTAAAAAAGTTTACAACTTGTTTTTCAATGTCATGTGAAAGCATTGAAAGTATAAATGTTACCTCATCAGTAACCTTATTTTCTGTAATTGATCCTGCCTCAATTACAGAACAATAAAGGTCTTCACTCATTTTAAACTGTAACTCTTTTTCATCCAATGCCGCTTTTAAAATGTATCCTTCCTCCTCGTGCTTTTCGGCAACATATTTTTTCACATGTTCTTGCATTGCATTTTTTACCTTGCTCCACTTGACATGTGTAAAGCTAAAAAATTCATACATATAGCTGTTTTCTGTTTCGAGCAATGTCTTCAAGACAATGATTGTAGGGGTATTTTTTAGACCTAACCGCTCAGCCTCCTCCTGACTCTTCATTAAACATTCGCTAAAACTTTTCTCAAGTGTAAAAGTATTATTTGTCTCATTCATAGTAAAAAATCCTCCTTATGAAATATTATAAGACTAATTAAGTCATGCATACATTATATCATTTATTTACATAATTATCAAGAGCGAATTTTATGAAAAATTTCTTTATGAATTTTTTCCAAAATTATGTCATCAACTAATTCTTTAAAAATAATACAAATTTTAAGATCAGTTATTTCTAAACGCAAAACTTCCAATTTATATTCGTCTATTATTTTAATAATTTTTTCCATTAAATTGGTATTTCTCATTATTCCTTCTCCAATAATAGAAATTTTTGAAACATCTTTTTTTACTATACTTTTTACTGTATTTTCTTCAATTTTTTTTGTAATTACAGTTCCTTTTTCATCATTAAATGTAGATTTTGTAATGATTGGTATATTAAATTTTTTTCCTATTTCTATGCTTCTATTATGAAGCACTTTTGCACCTTCATTTGAAATATCAAGCATCTCTTTATAAGATATGTTTTGAAGTTTATATGCATCTTTTACTTTATTAGGGTCTGCTGTGTATACACCGATCAACATCAGAAAATATATAACATTTATCAGCATTTATAGCCGCCGCAACTGCAACTGCTGTTGTATCAGACCCTCCCCTTCCAAGTGTTGAAATATCATTGTTTTCATCAATAGCTTGAAATCCTGCAATTATAACTATTTTTCCTTTATTTAATTCATTATAAATTCTAGAAGGTTCTATTCCTTCTATTATAGCATTTCTACTACTATCATTTGATTTTATACCTGCCTGCCATCCTGTTAAAGATATAGCATTATACCCCAATTCATTTAATAATATTCCAAGTTTTGCTACTGATATTTGCTCTCCTACTGAAACAAGCATCGACTCTTCTCTTTTGTTTGGTTCTTTTGATAAGGTTCTAGCCTCTTTAATTAGTTTGTCTGTTGTTTTTCCTTGTGCTGATAAAACTACAACAACTTCATTTCCATTTTTATAATATTCTATTACCTTTTGTGCTACAATATTTAGTTTTTCATCATCTGCAACAGAACTCCCTCCAAATTTTAATACTACTATTTTATTCATCTTGTCACCTCTAAAAAAAATATAGAAAGCCTATTTTATTATAAATAAACTTTCTATATTATATGAATAAAAAATTGCCACGGTTCCGGGTTTAATTGGCAATAAATTGTCAGTGGTTCCGGGTTTGGATGGCAATAATATATTATTTT
>ENA-OURC01000086-OURC01000086.1-human-gut-metagenome-genome-assembly--contig:-NODE-86-length-45791-cov-4.41055_pt1 | contig 45791 bp, 38 predicted proteins | sample MGYA00243026_ERZ508738 | MGnify/ENA primary metagenome ERZ508738 (study PRJEB26277, sample SAMN04329806) | human gut metagenome | biome: human-associated habitat | host: Homo sapiens | place: USA...
CAAGCGGCGCAGTTTGGCTATATCGCCGTTGGCCAGAAAATTCATCGGACAATCTTCGGTGCGCTCCGTAAAATGGTAGTTGTTCTTGACGACCATCAGCAGATCGCCGCTCTCGATCTCCTCCTCGGCGCCCAGCACGTAACGGCGAATACCGTCGTTGTAGCGGTTCGCCCGTTTGTTGGAACGGGTGATGACGATGGTTTCGTCGCGTCCGTAACGGTCATAGCAATCCTGCAACTTCTCCATGAACTCACCGCCTTCTACCACCTCGATATCAGGGAAATCCATCCTGAATCGCGGTACTTCGCAGATGCCGTTCTCCAGCATGCAGCGTACCAGGGTGGCGTTGAACAGAATACCCGATTCGGCCTCCTGGCGCACCACTTCATCCAGCGACGTGTAAACCACCTCCCCATAGACGGACAGAGCTCTCGGATCGAGCGCCGGGGACGTCGCCCACGAGAATCAACCGGCAGCCCTTCCCGCCGCGCACGTAACTCACCAGATCGTCGAGAAGCGCCCCGCTGCCGAAGATCGCCCCGTCCGAAGAACCGTTTGCCAGCATCGAAGCCTCGTCCACGATGAACACGGCCCCCCGCTCCTGGTTGATGTTGAGCGAGAATTTCGACTCGTAGTCGGCATTGGTGCGCTGGCGGTAGATCCGCTTGTGAATGGTCAGGGCCGGTTCTCCCGAATAACGGGACAGCACCTTGGCCGCCCGTCCCGTCGGAGCCAGCAACACGGGTTTGATGCCGCAATCCTTGAGCGCCCCGACCAGAGCGGCGATCAACGTCGTCTTTCCGGTACCCGCGTAACCGTTCAGTACGAAAATGGCCGCAGGATCGCTTTCGGACAGATACTCGGAAAGCGATTCGATGATTTTTTTTTGACCAGATGTTGTATTAAAACAAATTTTAGCGTAAATTTGGGTCGCAATATGAGTCTTTAGCATCTTCGGATCGGTAAAGGACGGCGGTATTGCCGACGGATTTTGATACAAACTTACTAGAAATAACTTAAAAATGACAAAAAGAATCATCCAAATCGTACTTGCCGTAGTTATCGTATGCCTGATATACGTTATCTACAAACAGATTTCGACTCCGATTATCTTCGCCAAGGAGAAGGCGGCCCGCGAAGCACGCGTCATCGACCGCATCAAGGACATCCGTACTGCGGAGCGCAGCTTCAAAACGAAGTACAACCGGTTCACCGGCGATTTCGACACGCTGATCAATTTTGTGCTGACCGACTCGCTGGAGTTCGAGCGCAAGATCGTCGATGAGGATGACTCGGTGGCAATGGCCCAGTTGAAAAAGAGCGGCCGCAAGAACAGCGAAAAGGTATGGGTACACGTGATCGACACGATCTTCACGCCGAAAAAGCTCACCGCAGAACAGGTTCGCAACCTGCGTTACGTGCCCGGCACGAACAACCAGACGGAATTCGAATTGGAAGCAGGTCTTGTGACCACCGAATCGAAAGTGGTCATCCCCGTCGTAGAGTGCCGCATACCTTATAAAATGTTCCTCGACACGGTACGCTTCCGTCAGGAGGTAATCAACCTGGTGGACGATCAGGAGAATAACTTCAGCAACTACGGAGGCATCAAGTTCGGCTCCATGGAGAAAGGTAACAATGAAGCAGGTAACTGGGGCGACGAATAACAAGCCCGAAATCAAGAATGTGTCCATCCGGCTCAGGCTGGATGGACACTCTTTTTCTGAAGAGAAGCTCGACATACCGGCCAAAGAGAAAAAAACGGTCGAAATAGAGGTATTGACGGGCAAAACCATGCTGGTTCCCCGGGAAGTGTTCGACGCGAAGGCCGCTCCCGCCCTGATGCGTATAAACGGAATGGAACCGACGGAGAAGGAGTGTATTCTCACCTCCGATCCGCAACAGCCCGTCATCGCTTTGATGGCTGCCGACAAAGCCTCCGTAGAGAAAGTCCGTGCCCGGCTGAAGGAGAAGATACGCTGGACCTCCCCGTTGCTACGTACCGGGGAATTCACGGCATCCTGCCTCTGGATATTCCGTTATGAAGAGCTGGCCTACCTGAAAGTATGGGAACGGCAAACCCTGCGGCTGGCGGAGACATTCATCGCCCCCACGGGGGAAGATCTGCTCTTCTACGTCCGGGAGCTGACGCAGGAGCTGCAGATCGAAAACTGCGAGATCCGGCTGGAAGGAAACCCGACCAAACAGGACGGACGCCTGTTGCGTGAATATTTCAAACACGTCGCCATATGCGAATAGTCAGCGGAAAATATCGGGGACGGGCAATCAACCCGCCCAAGAATCTGCGGGCACGCCCGACGACCGACTTCGCCAAGGAGAACCTGTTCAATGTACTGGGAAACCTGGTCGATTTCGAGGAGTGCGACGTGTTGGACCTATTCGCCGGGACGGGGTCGATCAGCTACGAATTCGCTTCGCGGGGCGTGCACAGCGTCACTTCGGTCGAAATCAATCCCGTACACTATAACTTCATCAAAAAAACGGCCGCCGACCTGGGAATCGACAATCTGTTCGCCGTCAAAGCCAATGTATTCCTCTACCTGAAAAGCTGTGCGAAGCAGTTCGACCTGATCTTTTCGGACGCGCCCTACGATCTGGAGGGCAGCGAAGAGGTCATCCGGCTGGTACTGGAACGCGATTTACTCAAACCGGATGGGTTTCTCGTTTTCGAACATTCGAAAAACATAAATTTTTCGTCCGACCCTCACTTTTGGCAATCAAGAAGTTACGGAAGCGTGCAATTTTCTTTCTTCAAAAAGTGAGAAAAAAGTTTGGAGATACAGATTTTTGTACTACCTTTGCATTCGCAATCAGCAAACGGTGTGGTAGTTCAGCTGGTTAGAATACCTGCCTGTCACGCAGGGGGTCGCGGGTTCGAGTCCCGTCCATACCGCAAAATATCGAAGCAAATGATTGCAAAGCCTTGTAAAGTATATTTACAAGGCTTTTTTCTTTTTCTGTATCCTAAAAAAGGTTCGAAATGCTCTCCAAAAGCAGCTAATAATCAGAGGAAGAGCCCCCCCCCTATTTTGTGCTCGAAGCATTCAGCTACTGTACTTTGAATCTTACCAGCCATAGACTTTTAGAGTAAGTTCGTAACTAAAAAGATATATTATGGAAAGACCTCTTTCAGCGTTTTATTCTACCTGTGTAAAACAAAGACAAATCGTAATGGTGAAGTTCCTATCACATTACGACTCACAGTAAATGGAGAAAGAAAAGAGATGCGTATCCATCGGTTTATCGATCCGAAACAACGGGACGCAGCAAAAAGTGGAGCAAGTAGGAGTGGCAAAGCGCCCAACTGACCCCTCGATACCTTAAATCTGCGTCGACAACGGGACGCAGCAAAAAGGGGAGCAAATAGGAGTTGCAAAGCGCTCAACTTATCCCTCGATACCATAAATCTGCGTCGCTTCGCACATATCGAGAGCTGGATAAGGCAGGGAAACACGTTATCGCTCAAACGGGATCGGATCGTTATCTGGAACAAAATGTTCCGAATGCCATTCCTTAACTGAAACATTCAAAGCACACAATCAAAAATCAATACGATAATTATATATCTGCCGGTTTCAAAGGTCTTCGAAGAAAGAATCAGGTATTGCAAAACGACAAGTGAAGAGCATTCAAGTCCCGAAAAAAGCACCAAGAAGATTTCATGATAGCTATAAAATTCCAATGGCAAATATATTTTCGTACCCAATGATAAAATTCGATATGAGTTTGAAACAGTTTCAAAAACCTATATCATAGGACAAAAGACTTGTATTAATTCTAATGACTTATTCCGCGACTCGTTAAAAACTGTGAAAATTATGTTTGAGACTAAAGCAACAATACTCCGATCGTCCAAGCACTTCGAATAACAATTCGGATCGCTTTGCAGGCAAAAATCAGGTATGGCCCCCCCTTGACAAGGCAACAAACCGACAAATCTTATAAAAACAAAAAAGAGAGCGATATCTTAATTCGGATACCGCTCTCTCAAATTCAAATCCCGAAAAGTTATCGGACATTATCAACGTTTCACACTGAACACCTCACGAGGAGTATTCGCCTGCCGCACACTCTGCAGTGCATTCAACAGCCCGGCAACGTCGGCATCCGGTTCTTCGGTATCGGGCAGTTGCAACACAAGACCGTCCGCCACATCCTTTCTTATCAAATAATAAGGACCAACCGGATCTTCATATTTGTTATTAAGCAGTTTGTCTTGCTCGACATCTCCCGTAGAACTGATTCCATACGGCCACATAGACATTATATAAGCACCTTCATTGTTCCCATCCATATAATACAGCGGACAAATCTTAATCACAGTCTTATTGAGATTTCCCATAAAACCGATGAATCCTTTCGACCACGAAGGCATATTCTCATACATTTTATCATCATAAGGCAAATAAGTATACACTTTTTCGTCACCGACAGTTCCGACAAAATTGTACCAGGAAACATACTTCCATACAATATCCCCCTCCGTCTCTATGTCCTGAGGAAAAGATATACCTATCTTATGATAATTGTCTTCCGCCGGTTCGAAATCCATTTTTATCGCAAAATCCCGGAATTTGTTTCGATCCCCGCCCCATCCCTTGAGATAAAACGATTTCTTATCATCAGCAGGAGAAATGGTAACCGGAAATTCTTCACCCACTTCCTGTACATCGAGTGATCCATTCTCCTCCTTTACAGTACCGGATGTCTGCAACAGCCACTCTCCGGCAAACTGTTCGTAAGTCGATTCATGCAGCATCTGCACTTCCCGAGCCTCGTACCAAAATCTATAACTACGAGAAACCTCGCCACTGACGACTATTTCGGAAAGATTTTTTCCAACCGGCGCAACAATAAAATAATAATGATCGTAACCGGTAAAAGCAAAAGGAACACTTTCGGCATCACCTTTCAAAATCAATTTATCCGCCACAAGATCGTCCCAAGTTTTGCCCAACTCCATATAATAATCGATATCCTCCTGCATCCACTCCTTCGGATCTCGTTCGCTATTGGAAGGAATAGCACTTACCCAATAATATACCTCGGAATCGGAAGGTTTCACTTCGGCGTAAGGATAAATAAACGCATTCTCAATATAGCGCTCATAAGGTGTAACGGTAAATGTTACGCTTTCACCTCCTAAAGTCCTTACAGTTCCGGAAAACCAATCCGAAATGGTCTTTCCTTCGGCCTTTGCAACCACTCGGACCGAATAATCCGTAGCAGGCAGAAGCCCGTCCAAAGAAAAAGTCGTCGTCTCGGTGTTCTGTGCAGCTACAGCAACGACTTGGCCGTCTTCCTCATACGAAACCTCATATCTGTATGAATCCGCTGTTTCCAAGGCATTCCACCCGGCAGTAAAAGAGACACCGGTAATCGCGCTGAATGTCACTTCCGGTGCCGGAAATTTATTATCATCTCCTTTCGTACCGTCGTCGTCACTATCGCATGCCACAGTAATACAGGAAATACAGGCGACGAAAAATAACATAATTTTTTTCATACCAAAATATTTAAAATTTAAAATCAGCCATAGCCCGGAATTTGTATTTCATCCCCTTATCCAGTTCCTGAGGAATCTCGATCATGGCTCCGGATGCCATATCGAACGCATAAGCCATCCGCGCCGAGCATTCGGCGGAAGTCCAATAGACTGCATCGGACAACGGGACACCGCCCTTCTCCTTGAGAGTGTCGTTAAACTGCTGCTTGTTCTTCCTTATTTTGTCGTCAGACAGGCTGCCTCCTCCTCTCACTCCGGAATAAGCCTCGTACAAAAGCCCTAACTCTCTCTGATCCGGCACATACCAGTTTTTAACTCCCATAACATCCTTTTCACTGCACCACAGGAACCCGGGATAATTCTCCCGCCATCCTTCCATATTATATACACAATCCGTATTATATCGCCCCGTCTGTGGGAAAGAAGCCATTGGTTCTTCGTATTTGTAAGACCATACGGCTTCAGTTTCATCAAGCGAAACCACAGTTCCACTCTTACCCTCCGAATCAATATATATCACGATTCCTTTTACAAAGCCGTTCTCGTAATAATCCCCTTTTTCGTAAGTCGTCGTCACGGGAGGAATCGGATCATCCGGATCTTCCGGTTTTGTAGGAGTCTCCTCGGAATCCTTGCCGCAACCGGTCATAAGACCGGCTGCAACAAGCATCATCAAAAATAAGATTTTAGTTCTCATAAAAACATCACTATTCGGACAACTCCTCGATGTCCACTGTTATTGTTCCTCCTGTTATATTATTGAAACCGTCTCCGGTATCCGCAGGGCTTGTATGCCAAAGTTTATAGACTTTCGTGGGAATTCCCGCCTCGTCATAAGCGACGGAATAGCCATACCAAGTCTGTCCGAATTGTGCGTCCACTTTGTATGAGCTTGAACTGGGCCACTTGGACGCTTTGAGCAGCTCCCTCACTTCGGAAGCCGTCTTGCCAGCCCACTCGTCCTCTCCGACAAACGACTGAAAATAGTGCTCTTTCGAATTATTCGCATACGTCCAAACCCTATACATATCCCGGTTCTCCTCCGGATAGCCGTACGACATTACGATGAACTCCAGGGAAGCCAGGGTCACCTGATCCGCAACGGTAGTGAATTGGGTCGTAACCGGCTCTGTCGTATAGGTACCGTCGGCCTTGAGTCCAAAAACATACAGATAATACGTAGTACCAGGAGTAAGCCCGCCGATCTCTATCGGCACAAACAGATCCTCCTTGCCGTTCATGAGAGCACGAGAAAGGAACTCTTTACGCGTCATCACGCCCGAATTCGGATGAGAATCGTTCCAATCTTTCACTCTGGCATCGATAAATGCGTCCATATGAGCCTTCAGACCGGCAGTCTTGTCCCCCGAAATAGCGTCGTATTCGGCTTTCGTGATATAATTGAAAAGGAATGTTTCATTTTCATAATTACCGTCAGCCCTTACCGTAACCATCGCATCGATCTTGGCTATGCTCGATACGCTAAGTTCGTATTGGACCGAGGACATCGCTGCCGGCGACGTATTGACCTCGACTTTCTTGAGATTTATCTTGTCGTCGAGTTTCGGCGATCCGTCCGGATTGCATGCAAAGATCAAAAGATAATATTTGTCGTTGGGAATAAGGCCTCCGAACGAAACATTCGCAACATCCGCATAAAGATATTTGGAAATATTCTGGTTATAAGCATCGTAAATCGTCTGAATGATTTCGGCATCCGATTTGGCGTCGGCAAAATACTCCTGAAGCTCCATCATAACGGCAAAAGCCTCACTCTGCTCTGCCGTGACTATAGCCGAATAAGCGACATCGGTAACGACTTCGGAGAATACCGTATAAGAATTTTTAGGAGATTCGCTCGTCCTAATAGTTTCTACCGTAGCCTCCGAAATACAGGTTCCGTCATTGGCCACACAGACTGCGAAGGCATAATAAGTTCCCTCCGGCAGAAGATTTTCAAACGAGGAATCGGAAGTTTTGCCGCTAACAGTCACTTCAGCAATGAATTCCGGCAACGTGTAAGTCGCATACCGCTCGGTTTTTTTCCACTCTGCAAGATAGTTCTCGACAAAAGCCGGTAAATTTGCCGGATCACCTCCACAGTAATCCATATATACGGCAGGGAGAAGAATGTCGTAATAATATACGCAATCCGTTCGGTCCGGCTCGACATTCAGCGTAAACGACGTCGGCGTCACGTCCGAAGCCGTAATCTTGAAATTCACCTCTACTTGCTCGACGACCAATGTCTTGAATTCATAAGTATTGACAGTCGTAAGAATCTCCAATTCGGTCGATAATCCATAGGCGTAAAAGACATAATCGGTCTCCGGAACAAGCGTATTATATTTCCACTCCTGCTCTCCTTTAAGCAATGCCTCCAGCAAGAACTCCTCGACCCCGACTCCATTAGCCTCCGCGAGGGCTTTTATATTTTCGATGTTTGCTGCCTGCAAACTCTCAAGATTTTCAAACTGGCTGAAATCCGACTTTTCGAGCACTCCGAAAAAGTAAGTCATATTCTTGTCTTCGGGAGTTATCTTCACCTTGAACGAACCTTGCGTCAGCTCCAAAGTCTCGAATTGAAAGTCAGACGTCGGCTCTGGCCCCGTTCCCTCGGTATCATCGTCGCTACAACCGACCAAAGGAAGCAGGCAAACCGCTCCCATGAACAAAAAACGTAAAAACAAGTTCATAACAATAATAATTTAAAATTAAACAACCTTCGAAGAGATCCTTTAGAAGCAATTTCTCCTTTTCGAAATTTAAATTATAAAAAAGGTCATGGAAATCCAAGCTCAATTTCCCCCCCCGAAAAAAGCAACAAATAGAAAAGTAAAAACAACAAAACAGACAAAAATCATCCGATCAAATTCTATTTATTTTTGAAAAAAACAAATATTAGACATACACGTACTATAATACTCAAAATCCCTGCGATCTTTTTAATTTCAATGAATATCAGAAAAACCAAAATACTCCTTTATTATCTGCAGCAAAACATCTTTAAGCCGCAGATTTCTCATCTTTTAACCGAACACTCCGACTTATAGCCCGACCGATCCTCGTTAGGAATAATTATTGCATAATAATTAAGATAAGATTCGAAATGACGAATCCACACACGACAAACTTCGATTTTTCCAACCGTTTATGAATACAAACGACTTTGCATTGACCATCCTGTTCGGAATCAAAAAATTCCTCGCCTGGATCGGCATTCCGTCCCATATGCTCGACAAAATGGACGAACTCCTGTTTCTGATCGTAATCGTGATTATCGCATTCATCGTCGCGGGAATCGTCCACGCCGTATTGGTGCATCTGGCGAAAAAGATTCTGAAACGCAAACGCGTCGGATTCTTCGAATCGATGTTCAAATACGGCGTATTTCGGAAGCTGACGGCCATCATTCCGCCACTGATGGTTTCCGCCCTGCTGCCATTCGCTTTCAGCAAAGATTCCGCCTGGTTCATCCTGAGCGAGAAGATCACCTGGATCTATTTTTTCATCGCCCTGATTATCTCCGTAAATGCCATACTGAACACGGTCGGAGATGAGCTTAAAAAGAACAAGCAACTGAAAAACCGCCCGATGAAGGGCTTTATCCAGATATTCCGCGTGGTTTTCTACTGCGTCGTCGTGATCGTTATCATTTCGATCCTGATCAACAAATCGCCGCTCAACCTGATTACGGGACTGGGTGCTTTCACAGCCGTATTGATGCTGGTGTTCAAGGATACTATTCTGGGACTGGTCGCAGGCGTGATGATCTCCGAAGACGACATGCTGCGCATCGGCGACTGGATCGAAATGCCGCAGAACAACATAAACGGCACCGTTACCGACATATCCCTGGATGTCGTGAAGGTTCAGAACTTCGACAACACGATCGTGACTGTTCCACCCTATTCGCTGGTTTCGGGTTCGTTCATCAACTGGCGGGGCATGAGCGACTCGGGCGGACGGCGCATCATGCGCGAATATACCCTGAAGCTCGATTACATCAAACCGTGCACACCGGAATTTCTGGAGAAAATGAAAGCCTTCGACAAAGAACTGGCACAATTCATAACCGAAAAACAGAAGCAGGCAGCCGATGGAAAAGTCGCCAATACGGATAATCCCGAAGGTCTGGTGAACGGAACTATCGACACGAATCTCGGTCTGTTCCGGGCCTACATGGTGATGTATCTGCGGCGCCATCCTTTCGTCAGCAAAGAACTGCTGCTGATGGTGCGGACACTGCCGCCGGTAGCCAACGGCCTTCCGGTCCAGATCTACTGTTTCTCCTCGAACAAAAACTGGCCGAGTTACGAATCCATCCAGGCAGAAATCATGGAACACTTCGTTTCCGTATTGCCGGCGTTCGAACTCTATCCGTTCCAAAACGCAGACGCCCGCGATATGATCCTGAGCAGCTACATCGAATCCGCCAAAGTCGATCTATCGACACTGATCGGAATCCCCTGGCATACGACCGTCACGCAAAGCAACCCGTTCGATGTAGAAAAACAGGAGGCGCAAGACTCATCTCCGAAAGCATAACCGATTCGGGATTTCACCCGCTACCGACAAGGCAATATCGGGATAAGCGAACTTCGGGAACAGGCATAGGTTCGCCGAGGTTACAACAGCCGGACGGACCCGCCCCCGACCGATTAGGACCAAACGAGAAACACCCTGCCGGAATCGGCAGGGAGATTCTAGTTACTCGCAAGGCAACAACCGGTGAAAAAGACGATGCTGGCACCGCCATCGACGACCACGTGCTGACCGGTGACATAACTCGAAGCGTCGGACGAAAAATAGAGGATCGTACCGTTCAGTTCGCCCCGGCGACCGGGACGGCTCATCGGATCGGTGAAATTGTACATCCTCATGAACTCCTCGTTTTTGAAAAGCGTATCTTCGGTCATCTCGCTCTCGAAAAGTCCGGGGCAAACAGCATTCACCGTAATACCATCGACGCCGTACGAAGCGGCCATTCCGATCGTCAATCCCAAAACCGCCGCCTTCGATGCGTTGTAAACATGTCGGGCCAGCAACGGACTCTTGTCCGCGATCAGTGCGTTCACGGAAGAGATATTGACGATCTTGCCGTAACGGCGTTCGCGCATGTGAGGTACGACGTATTTGCAGACCAGATAAGCACCCCGCACGTTGGTATTCATCTCTTTGTCCCATTCATCGGTGGTCAGTTGCTCGACAGTACCCGGCACGGCGACACCCGCATTGTTGAGCAGAATGTCGATCTTTCCAAAGCGAGCCACGACCTGCCCGCTCGCTTTGCGGACCTGCTCCTCGTCGGTCACGTCGCACCCCACGACAAGCACTTCTTTGCGGACCTGCTCCTCGTCGGTCACGTCGCACCCCACGACAAGCACTTTACGCCCCGTTGCGGCTATTTCGTCGGCTACGGTCTTCAGTTTCTCGACCCTGCGAGCCAACAGTGCCACGTCAGCTCCCTGACCGGCATAAGCCCGGGCTGCATCCGCCCCCAGACCGCTCGACGCACCGGTTACGACAGCAACCCGTCCCGTCAAATCAAACAAATTATCCATATTGCATTCGATATTAGTACAACAATTCCCGCTTCGTGCCTTCTCCGTACCCGAACGCCGACCGACGCAGCTCCCCCTGCCGACTATTCACGAACGCCGTCCGTCAAAACCGTTTGGTATAACGATGACAGTACGGCTGCGTACCTTTACGGTTGTAGTAGTTCTGATGGTATTGTTCAGCCGGCCAGAAGCGGGAAGCCGGAGTTACGTCGGTCACCACGCTATACCCTTTCTCCTTCAGGATACGGATCAGCCGTTCGGCAACCTCCTTCTGCTCAGGGGTAGTATAGAAAATCTCCGACCGATACTGATCGCCCAAGTCGGGTCCCTGTCCGTCGAGCTGGGTCGGATCGTGTATCTCGAAAAAGAGCCTGGCAAGAGTTTCGTAAGAGACTTTCGAAGGATCGAACTCGACTTCGACGGCCTCGGCATGGCCCGTTTTATGGCTGCACACCTGCTCGTCGGTGGGATTCTCGGTATGGCCGCCGATATAGCCCGAACGAATGCTCTTCACTCCATATAGCCCGAACGAATGCTCTTCACTCCGTCCACCTTACCCAGCATATACTCCACGCCCCAGAAACAACCGCCGGCGAAAATAGCCCGTTCGGTTTGCACCGATTTCGGCGGCTCGGCTGACGAAGTATTTTCAGGCTTTTCGGCAGAAGCCGCTGCCGGTTCCGCGACCGGCATGGTCGGAATGGCCGCCGGTACGAAATCGAGGGAGAGGGAATTCACGCAATGGCGCGTATTTTTAGCGGTAAATCCTTCGTCCGTAAAGACGTGGCCCAAATGGGCTCCGCACTTGGCGCAGAGAATCTCCGTACGGCGTCCGTCGGCATCCGGTTCGCGGCGCACGGCACCCGGAATTTCATCATCGAAGCTGGGCCAGCCGCAGCCGGCATCGAATTTATCCTGCGAACGGTACAACGGAGCACCGCACCGGCGGCAGCGGTAGGTGCCGTCTTCGTCGTGGAGGTAATATTTACCGGAAAAGGGAGCTTCGGTTCCTTTTCGAACGATCACCCGCTCTTCTTCGGGAGTCAATGGTTTCATATTCTGTGCATTTAAAGTTATTGCCATGCCCGTAAGCACGGTCGCAATCGACAAACAGCGTATCATATTTTTCTTTCCTGCAAAAAATACACCGAAATTGTCCGAAAACGTATTCATCCATACGTAAGATAACGACCTCTTCCGTGCAACCGGAAATCCGGCCGGTATCAGCGAGGAATGAAGTAAAAAGAACAAAAAGCCGGAGCAGAATACCCTGCCCCGGCTTCGAACGATATATCGGCGAATTACTTCACCTCTTGCCCCCGGAGGAATACCCGGTGGATAAGCAGAGAGGTATAGGCATACGGCAGATATGCCACCGAAGGAATCTTCGTCGTGAGGAAGAAGTTCGCCTTCTTGCCTACGGTGATCGAACCGTACTCGCTGCTCAAGCCCATGGCGTAAGCACCGTTCAGTGTCGCGGCGTTGATCGCTTCGGCCGGCGTCATACGCATCTTGATGCAGGCCAGCGAAACGATCATCTTCATACTGCCCGAAGGCGATGAACCGGGGTTGAAATCCGAAGCCAAAGCCACGCTCAAACCGCCCTCGATCATTGCCCGTGCAGGAGGATACGGCATCTCCAGGAAGAAAGCGGCACCCGGCAGCATCGTCGGCATCGTACCGGACGTACGCAGCACTTCAATCTCCTCGGCCCCCATGCGCTCCAGATGATCGACGGACAGCGCCTTGTTGCGGACACCGACCTGCACACCGCCCGAAACGGCCAGCTCGTTGGCATGGATCTTCGGCACGAGACCGTACTCGGCACCCGCACGCAGGATCTGCTCCGTCTCTTCGACGGTGAAGAACCCCTGGTCGCAGAAGACATCGACGAACTCGGCAAGCTTCTCCCTGCCGACGGCAGGGATCATCTCCCGACAGATCAGGTCCACATACTCCTGCTGGCGGCCTTTATAGGCCCGGCCTACGGCATGAGCTCCGAGGAAAGTGGCACGGACGGTGATCGGCGAAGTTTCGCGGATGCGACGGATCACCCGCAGCATCTTGAGTTCATCCTCGGTCGTAAGACCGTAGCCGCTCTTGATCTCGACGCAGCCCGTACCCATTGCGATAATCTCGCGGATACGTTCCATCGCCTGCTCGTAAAGCTCGTCCTCGGAAGTTTCGTGCAAGCGGTCGGCGGAATTCAAGATGCCGCCGCCCCGCTTGGCGATCTCTTCGTAGCTCAAGCCGTTGATCTTGTCCAGGAACTCCTGTTCGCGGCTTCCGGCATAAACCAGATGGGTATGCGAATCGCAGAACGAAGGGAAAAGCATGCCTCCCTCCGCATCGACGACTTCCGTGTCGGGAGCCACCTCCGGCATCTTGTCCATCGTGCCGTATGCAGCGATACGATCGCCGTCGGCCAGCAGCCAGGCGTTGTCGATCTCGCCGAGTACATTCATGTCGCGCCCCTTGACCCGAAGACGGCCGCTCTCGTCCACGCCGACGATCTTGGCTATGTTCTTAACGAGTAACATTACAATTTCTCGGTTTGAAGGAATTTCACCGAAGCGTCGATCAACGTGTACATCACCTGATCGTTCTCGACGAACGGCACATGCTTACGGTAAGCTGCCAGCAGATCCTCGATGGGCTTCGAAGAACGCAGCGGACGGCGGAACTCGAGGGCCTGTGCCGCATTGAGCAGCTCGATAGCCAGCACACGCTCGGTGTTCAGCACCACACGGTAGAGCTTCGTGGCAGCGTTGGAACCCATGCTGACGTGGTCCTCCTGACCCTGCGACGAAGGAATCGAGTCGCACGAAGCGGGCCAGCAAAGACCCTTGCTCTGGCTCACGATCGAAGCGGCCGCGTACTGCGGAATCATGAAACCGCTGTTCAGACCCGGCTTGGCCACCAGGAACGAGGGCAGCTCGCGTGCACCCGAAATCAGCTTGTAAATACGACGCTCGGAGATGTTGCCCAACTCCGCAACAGCAATAGCCAGGAAATCCATCGCCAGAGCGATCGGCTGTCCGTGGAAATTACCGGCCGAAACGATGATATCCTTCTCGGGGAAGATCGTCGGGTTATCCGTAGGGCTGTTGATCTCGGTTTCGAGAACACCGCCTACATAGTCGATCGTATCTTTCGACGCACCGTGTACCTGGGGAATGCAACGGAACGAATAGGGATCCTGCACGTGCTTCTTCGGACGGGCGATCATCTCGCTGCCTTCGAGCAGGCGACGGAAATTGCGAGCCGTAGTAAGCTGTCCCTTGTGGGCACGGATTTCATGCACCTCGTCGATGAACGGGTTGATGCGGCCGTCGAATGCGTCGAGCGACATCGCGCCGATCAGGTCGGCCCACTCGCTCAAGCGACGAGCCTTGATAAGCGAATATACGCCGAAAGCCGACATGAACTGCGTACCGTTCAGCAGGGCGAGGCCCTCCTTCGATTGCAGCGAAATAGGCTTCCAGCCGAACTCCTTGAGGACTTCGTCCGAAGGACGCCGTGCACCCTTGTACTCCACTTCGCCGAGGCCCAGCAGCGGCAGGCACATGTTGGCCAGCGGAGCCAGGTCGCCCGAAGCGCCCAGCGATCCCTGCTGGAACACGACCGGCAGCACGTCGTTGTTGAAGAAATCGACCAGACGCTGTACGGTTTCGAGCTGCACGCCCGAATTGCCGTACGAAAGGGACTGGATCTTGAGCAGCAGCATCAGCTTCACGATCTCGGCAGGAACGCGCTCGCCCGTACCGCAGGCATGCGACATCACCAGGTTCTTCTGCAACTGCGAGAGCTGGTCCTTGTCGATCGAAATATTGCAGAGCGAACCGAAGCCGGTCGTAATACCGTAGATGGGCTCTTTCTGGGTTTCCATCTTGTTATCCAGGTATTCGCGACAACGCACGATGCGTTTTTTCGCATCTTCGCTCAAGTCGATTTTGATATTGTTTTCCAGAATTTCGCGGACACGATCGACCGTAAGATGCTCCGCGCTGATATGATGAATCATCGTTGTATTTCTTATTAAAGGTTAATACTCAAAAATAAGTCGAATTGTTTTTCGGTGCTCTCGACGTCCGGCGTACAGGGAATCCCCTCCGCTTCAGCCAATCGAAAGCATTCTCTCCGTCCGGCAGCAACCGAACGGAGAGAAGACCGATCTATTATTTCACTTCGTCGATAGCCTTGCGAACCAGCTTGTCGTCCGCCAGGTTGGGAAGGGTCACCTTCAGGCCCGGGGTACGCTCCATCTCGCGTTTGATAGCGAACATCGCGCCCTCGTTGCGGGCCCAGCTGCGGCGTGCGATACCGTTGTTCACGTCCCAGAGAAGCATCTCCTTGATATGACGCGCGGAATCCTCCGATCCGTCGATCACCATACCGAAGCCGCCGTTGATTACCTCGCCCCAGCCTACGCCGCCGCCGTTGTGGATCGAAACCCAGGTAGCGCCGCGGAACGAGTCGCCGATAACGTTCTGCACAGCCATATCAGCCGTACGGTTCGAACCGTCGTAGATGTTCGAGGTTTCACGGTACGGAGAATCGGTACCCGACACGTCGTGGTGGTCACGACCCAATACGACAGGTGCGGAAATTTCGCCGCGTGCGATAGCGTCGTTGAACGCGAGCGCGATCTTGGTGCGGCCCTCGCTGTCGGCATACAGGATACGTGCCTGCGAACCTACGACCAGCTTGTTCTTGCCAGCCTCCTTGATCCAGTGGATATTGTCGTCGAGCTGTCCGGCGATCTCCTTCGGAGCGGTCTTGCGAATCTCTTCGAGCACTTCGGTAGCCAGACGGTCTGTAGTAGCCAGGTCTTCGGGTTTGCCCGACGTACATACCCAGCGGAAGGGACCGAAGCCGTAGTCGAAGAACATCGGCCCCATGATATCCTGCACATAGGAAGGATAGCGGAAACGACCGCCCTCGCCCATGATGTCGGCACCGGCACGCGAAGACTCCAACAGGAAGGCATTGCCGTAATCGAAGAAATACATACCCTTGGCGGTCAGCTTGTTGATCGCAGCCACCTGGCGGCGCAGCGACTCCTGAACACGCTTCTTGAACTCCTCGGGATCCTCTGCCATCATGCGGTTGGACTCTTCGTAGCTCAAGCCGACGGGATAGTAACCGCCTGCCCAGGGGTTGTGCAGCGACGTCTGGTCGGAACCCAGATCGACATTGACGTTCTCGGCAGCCAGACGCTCCCAAAGATCGACCACGTTGCCCTGATAAGCCAGCGACACGGCCTCCTTGTTCTCCTGTGCCTTCTTCGCACGGGCCAGCAACTCGTCGAGCGAGGTGTACACCTCATCGACCCAGCCCTGCGAATGACGCGTATGCACCGCTTTGGGGTTGATCTCGGCCGTGATGCTCACCACACCGGAGATATTACCCGCCTTCGGCTGCGCACCCGACATACCGCCCAGACCGGCCGTCACGAAGAGCATGCCGCGAATGTCTTTCTTACCCTCGGTAAGACGTTTGCGGGCTGCGTTGAGCACCGTGATCGTCGTGCCGTGCACGATACCCTGCGGGCCAATATACATATAGGAGCCGGCGGTCATCTGACCGTACTGCGAAACGCCGAGCGCATTGAAACGCTCCCAATCGTCCGGTTTCGAATAGTTCGGAATCACCATACCGTTGGTTACGATCACGCGCGGAGCGTCGGGATGCGACGGGAACAGGCCCATCGGGTGTCCCGAATACATCACCAGCGTCTGATCGTCGGTCATCTGGGACAGATACTGCATCGTAAGCAGATACTGCGCCCAGTTCTGGAACACGGCACCGTTACCGCCGTAGGTAATCAGCTCGTGGGGATGCTGCGCCACAGCCTTGTCCAGGTTGTTCTGGATCATCACCATAATCGCAGCGGCCTGACGCGACTTGTGGGGATACTCCTCGATCGGACGGGCATACATCTCATAATCGGGACGGAAACGATACATATAGATACGACCGTACTTGTGCAACTCCTCGGCGAACTCGCGGGCCAACACTTCGTGGTGCTTGGCCGGGAAGTAGCGCAGGGCATTGCGGATGGCCAGCACGCGCTCCTCCTCGGTGAGGATCTCCTTACGCTTGGGCGCGTGGTTGATGGTGGGATCGTACGGTTTCGGTGCGGGCAGCACATCGGGGATACCCGCCTTGATCTGCTCCTGAAATTCCTTTACAGTCATTGTTTTATATGTATTAAATTATTTAATCTTGCTCTCGACGATTTCCAGAATCTCACGCTCGGCTTTCTCCGCATCGGCGACGATCCGGTTGGCCTGGCCGATCAGGTCATCGGCGACGGCACGGTCTTTCAGACCGGCGGCATTGATCTTCACGTTCAGACACGCACCCAGCACGGCGCTGCGGGCAGCCAGCGCTCCGACGCCGGCGTCGGTTACCGAATTGGGATTTCCCTGTTCGGCCATCGCCTTCACGATTTCGAACACCTTGAACGAGGTCTGCATCGTACGCAGAGGCACCTGCGTAGCGTAGAGCGTAGCCTCCTGCAATGCGGCGCTACGGGCAGCTTTCTCCTCGTCGGTACCCTTCGGCATCGAGAATACGTTCATGATCCGGTTGAACGCTTCGGTATCCTCATCGACCAGGTGCAGCAACTCGGTCATCAGCTTCTGGCCTTTGTCCGCCCAGTCGGAGAACTCCTCCCAACGTGCGTCCCAGCCGGGTTTGTGCGACGACAGGTTGGCGACCATCGTACCCAGGGCAGCGCCCAGCGCACCCATGTAAGCGGAAATCGAACCGCCGCCCGGAGCCGGGGACTCGCTGGCGGTCTCCTCTGCGAAGCCGGTGCAGGTCAGATCGACCAGTTTCTTCTTCTTATTGTCCGCTTCGATCAGGTATTCGATCACCTTCTCTTCCGGTTTGAACGGCTTCAACTCGTCCAGACCCATCGACTTGATGGCGATCCGGATGCTCTCCTCCTGGGAAATACCGGCCGCACGCTCCTGCCGGATGATCTCCTCCTCGGAAATACCGGTCGAACGCTCCTGCTTCTTCAGGAAATAGCGGCCCGCCTCGATCAACGTGCGCTTCGGAATCAGGCCGACGATCTCGGTACCGGTCACACGCACACCGCGTGCGTTGGCGGCGCGGCAAACCTCGTCGAAAGCCACGTGGAGCGGCGTAACGGAAATATTGGTGATATTCATCGAAACCTGGGCGATCTGGTACTCGTCGATGAACCAGCCGATCGCCTTGGTAGCCTTCAGCGTACCGGGCTTCATGATGGTCTTGCCGTTCTCGTCCTTCAAGGGTTTGCCTACGGGCGAATTGCCTTCGCGTACCGGACGGCCCTTTTCGCGCACGTCGAACGCGATGGCGTTGGCGCGACGCGTCGAAGTGGTGTTCAGGTTGTAGTTCACGGCGATCAGGAAGTCGCGTGCACCTACGGCGGTGGCACCCGTGCGTGCTACGCCCTCGTCGAAGGGACGGTCGCCGAAATCGGGAGCTTTGCCTTCGTGATTCATCTTCTCGGGCAGCGCCTCGTACTCACCGGCACGACATACGGCCAGGTTGCGGCGCTCCGGCGTAAAGGCAGCCGCCTCGTAGCAATAGGTCGGCACATGCAACTCGTCGGCGATGCGCTTGGCCAACTGACGGGCCAGCTCGGCGCACTCCTCGAGCGTAATACCCGCGATCGGGATGAGCGGACATACGTCCGTGGCACCCATACGGGGATGCGCTCCCTTATGATTACGCATATCGATAACCTCGGCAGCTTTCTTGACGCCCTGGAAAGCCGCTTCCAGCACGGCTTCGGGTTCTCCGACGAAGGTAACCACCGTACGGTTGGTCGCTTCACCCGGATCGACGTCGAGCAACTTGACTCCGTCAACCGCCTCGATTGCGGAAGTAATCTGCTGAATAACAGCCTTGTTACGGCCCTCGCTAAAGTTGGGCACGCATTCAATAATACGTTTTTCCATGTATTTTAGAGTATGTTAAGAATTTGTATTCGCTTCAGAATTAGCCCGTAAAACAGACCTACAAATATACGAAATAAATAAATATCCCTCCAAAGAAAGTTACAAATCTTTTATCGAAACGGACTATACGGTTACAAACTATCACGTATTCCACGGCCGAATCTCACAATACGACACTTTTCGCAACGATAAAACGGGCCGGGATTCGATCCCGGCCCGCCGCAAACAAACTTTTCCGGACATTACCCGATCGTCACGACGATACCGCCCGAAAACCAGACGCCGGGCATCTCCAACCCGCCGAAATCGAAATAACGGGTATCGGTCATGTTCATCACGTCAAAATAGAGCTTCCACCCCTTCTTTTCCCACGACAGACGGCCGTCCAACAGGAAATAAGGCTTGAAGTCACGCACTTCGGTCATCATCTTGCCGTCGGGATCCAACATCAGGGAACCGTCCGCATTACGCAAATAATAGGTATAGCTGCCGTTGCGGTCATATACCGCACCGGTCAGCGTGAGCGAACAGTTACGCAGAAAACGGAATTCGACCGTCGCCGCCGCTTTGTGCTTCATATAATCCAGCGCACTGGAAGTGATGACCCGATCGACTTTGCTCGTATGGATATAGCCGTATGAAACCGAAATCCGGTGCAGAAACCCGGTCGTCGTATAACCGCCCGAAACCTCCAGTCCATAGGTGTCGAGCTTGCTCTCCTGCTCGGAGTGCCACTTGCCCAGCTCCTCGCGCCAAACCCAGTCGATGATGTCGCGCCCCTGCCGGTAGTAAGTAAACAGCGAAGCATTCCACCCGCTGCGGGCGTAATCCGCCGCGAAACGATAGGTAATCGCATGTTCAGGCTTCAAATCCAGATTATTGAGCTGTGCAGGGGATGTGTAATAAAGATCGGTGAAGGTAGGCAGTCGCATCGACTGGGCCGCACCGACCTCGAGCCGCAGCCCACGCACCGGACGATAGCCTCCCGAAAGACTCCACAGGGCCGAAGTCCCATAAGGCGTGAAGCTCACCCCGGCCGAACCGGAAACGTCGAAACGCTCCCACTGTTTGACATGCCGCAGCCAGAGATTTCCCACGTGACGGTCCTTGGCATGGGTATATTTGCCGTGCGGAGTCGGAAGCGGCTCGCCGAGATTGGTGCTGTAAATGTGGTTGTAGGTGTAATCGCCTCCCAGGGAGGTCACACCGCCCTTCCACGTACAGTCGGCCCAGAACTCGGCTCCCGCATTGTCCGTATTGTGATGATTCATCGGCGTACCGCGCGTCCAGTCGTAACGGTCGAAATTCTTGCGGTAGCTGACCGACGAATTGAGCGTGAAACGCCCGACGGATTTCACCCATCGCAGCGAAGAGAGCACCGTCGAAGTATGCTCGAACTGATCGGGATTGTACGCGGCATAGAAACCGTTCGAACCGAACGACCGGTTCTGATAACCGGCCTGGAAATCGAAAAATCCGGCCTTTTCACTGTCGTAGTTCATCCGCAAGTAACCGTTGTAGTTCTCGAAATCGGTGTTGTGGATATACCCGTCGCTGCGACGGTACGACCCGGCGGCAAAAAGGGAAAAACGTCCCTTGGTCACGGCCCCCGAGAGATTGCCGTACGCATAGCCGTCGTCGCCGCCCGCCGCCTCGATGCGCAGATAGCGGGATTTGAGAGGCATCGTGCGGATATTCAGGGCCCCTGCATACGCACCGACGCCCGATACGCCGTCGATCAGATCGATTCCCGCGATGCAATCTATGTCGATCGGCAGCGAATGCGACTGATGACCCGTTCGGGCATCCGTAAAGTTAATACCGTTGAGCATGACCATCGTCTGGTCGAAGGAACCTCCCCGGATCATAATGTCCGCCTGCGTTCCCCTGCCGCTCCGTTCCCGAAGATCGATCGCAGGGCTCAAACGCAGCACAGACTCGAGGGTCTGGACCGGCGCCGAAGCACCCGCCTTTCGATCGAAAACGGAGGTGGACGACATCGCACTGCGCGTGGGGGTGGCTTTCACCCCCGTCACCTCGACCGTTTCGATCTCCAGCTCTCTGGCGATCGTAAGCGAATCGACGGTCTGCGCCTGCACGGGCGTCGTCGTGGACAGGAGAATGGTGGACATCGAAACAGAGAGGACTCCGATGGTAACCTGGCGCCGAAGGCTCGCGAAAGCGGCGTAACCCTTGCGACACCAGCGCCTGAAGCGCGGAGTACGCTTTGTTTGGATCTCTTTCATCCTGTAAAAATTAAAGTGATTAATAATATCGGCATCGGTTCCTCTGTAGCGGAACTTCGGCCTGTCGGGGTGCAAAGATAATCCATTTGTCCGGACACACAAACGAAAAGGCCGGCCCTATGGCTGGCCGGCCTCTCTTTTCCATTCTATTTTTTATTACCACTCTTTCACCTTTTCGGATGCCTTATCGACCAATTCCTTGGTCTTGTCAAGCACTTTGCCTGCCTGCTCCTTGGCCTGTCCTTTCAGTTGCTGCGCCTGCTGGCGGGCGCTTTCCTTGACCTGGCCGGCTTTCGCTACGACCTGTTCTTTCACCTGACCGGCTTTCGCGGCCACATGCTCTTTCACATCCTGTACCGTATCGGACAGATCCGCCTTCAGACGCTCTTTGTCCGCATTCAATTTCTCATTCATACGAATAATTTTTTAGTCTATCTTTTTCTCTTTTTTATTGCCTACGGCAGCTACGATCCACAACAATACGATAGCACCGACTACCGAAGTGACGATACTGCCGATGGTTCCTACGGCGAAAAGTCCGAACAGCGAGAAGATCCAGCCGCCGAGCACCCCGCCGACGATGCCGACAACTAAATTGACGATCAGGCCGGACCCCCGCCCTTTCACGATCAGGTTGGCGAGCCATCCGGCAACCAAACCTATCAATAAATACCACAAGAAAAACATAATCGATAATTTTTTAAGTTCTTTCGATACTGCTTGTACAAAATCTCCGCCAAACCCGAAAAACGACCGGACTTTATCGCAACCGCCCCAACGCCACCTCCGGCCGGACAAAAATCAAGGGACCGCTCCGCAAACCGAACGGAAGATCCGGGAAACAGCTCAGGAATCCGACAGACGGGCAAGCTCACCACATTTGACTACCTCTCGCCTCCGAAATACCTAAAACGGGTGATTGCCCGCCCGTTTTACCCCCCCTACTTTTGCAAACGAATAAAACCAAAAGCCCATGATTAAAAATATCTGCACTGTCATCCTATTATTATTGTCCGTCCTGCCCGCAGCGGGACAAAACCGGGTAAAGGTCAAAATCTCGGGCAATGTCATCACCACAGACGGCGCTCCGGCCGAATACATCACGGTTTCGCTGAAAAATACGGTATTCGGCGGGATGTCCGACGGGGACGGCAATTTCGAATTTGCGGCTCCCCCGGGCGAATATACGATGGTCGTCCAATCCGTAACCGCCCACCGCAAGGAGTTTCCGGTCACCATCGAAACCGGTCGGGAAAACGTATTCCCGAACATCGAAGTCAAGGAAGATATCAACCAGTTGGAGGAGGTGGTCGTCACCGGACAGTTCTCGCCGCAATCCATGAAAAACTCCTTATATAAGGTACGGTCGGTAAACAGCGATCAGATCCGGCAAAAGGCACCCCTGGATGTAAAGTCGCTTCTCCACACCGAAATCAGCATCAGCCTCTCGCACGACCCGGCGCTCGCTTCTCAACACCGAAAGCGGCATCCGCCTCTCGAACGACATGGCGCTCGGAGAAACGGACTTCGAGCTGATGGGTATGAGCGGCAACAACGTCAAAATCCTCATGGACGGTATTCCGATGATCGACCGAGGCTCGACCAAACAGAGCCTCAGCCAACTCGACGTAAACCGGATCGAACGGGTCGAAATCGTCGAAGGTCCGATGTCGGTAGTCTATGGCACGGACGCCCTTGCGGGAGTCATCAACATCATCACCAAAAAGGGACCGGGCTATTCCGGCGAAAGCACCTGGCGCGTGGGCGCCCGCATCCAGGAAGAAACGATGGGCAAGGAATACCAGTTCTTCAACGGCGAAGGTCTTCACAACGAAAGCATCGACCTCGGATTCAATCTTAAAAACGGACTCTACTTCAACGGCGGCTACACCCGCAACGACAACGGCGGCTGGCAGGGCGACCTGACCGGACGCGAAAAGCGCTGGCATCCCAAAGACCAGTCGCTGGCCAACGGTATGATAGGGTTCCAGCGACGCAACCTGAACGTCTGGTACCGGCTGGATTTCCTCGACGAGAAAATCTTCGGTCCTCTGAACGGTACCGCCATCGAACCGGAGAAGGTTTCCGACAAGGACTATCTGACCAAACGATACACCCATCAGTTACAGGCAGACTGGAGACTGGACAACCGGTTGAGCGTCAATCTCGCCCTCTCCTACCAGGACTACAAGCGCCGCACGCAGACCACCTGGACAGACCTCTCGACCGGAGAGAAATGGCTCTCGGCCGAAGATGCCAGTCAGGATGTCACCCAGTACAAAGCCTGGATCGCACGGGCGACGGCAACCTGGAATATCGGCCCGAAGATCAGCCTTCAGCCCGGTTTGGAATACCAATGGACCGAAGGCAAGGGCGGACGCATCGACGGCACCCCCACGATCTCCGATCTGGCATTCTTCATCTCGGCCGAATACAAACCCTGGAGCTGGCGACTACGAAGCTCCTGTGGCCGTACCTTCGATTTTAACGAAGTTCGATCTGACACCCGATATGGACATCCGCCTCTCCTATGCCTACGGCTTCCGTACGCCGACCCTGCAGGAGCTCTACTTCTCGTTCCACAACGACAACCACGACATCGACGGCAACCCGGACCTGAAAGCCGAATATTCGAACAATGTCACGGGATCGTTCACCTACCGCATCCTGCATAACGCGCGGATCCGGCTCACCACCACGTTGAGCGGTTTCTACAACGTCTTCAAGGACAAGATCAGCCTGGCGCAGAACGTCGATATTCCCAACTACAACACCTACTACAACATCGGCCGCTACAAAACCCTGGGCGGGGCACTGGAAACCTCGCTGGCATGGGGCGGATTACGCGTGAACGTCAATGCTTCGCTGATCGGACGCTACAACAAATATGCCTCCGACGATAAAAGCCTGCCCCAGTTCCGCTATTCGCCCGAAGTGAGTACGACCATCAGTTACCATATCGCCAAGTCGGGAACGGACATCAGTTTCTTCTACAAATACACCGGCCAGCGCAAGGAGTACTATTACCACGAATACACGACCCCGGACAACAAGAAAGAGAGCGAAATTTACCTGAGGGGACTCCCCTCCTACCACTACGGGGACATCACCGTCACGCAGAAGCTGACCTCGTTCCTGAGCCTGAACGTAGGTGTCAAAAACCTCTTCAACCTGACCGACATACGCACGATCGTAGAATCCGCGAACGACACCCCTTCGGTCAGCTATCTCGGCTGCGGACGCAGCTACTTCATCGGACTGAACTTGATGCTGAACGGAAAATTCAAAAAATAACAAATTCAATATTAACTAATTAAAACCATTCTATGAAAAGATTACTTTACTTACTGTCAGCCTGTCTGATGACCTTCGGATTCTCGGCATGCAACGACGATGACGACAACCTGAAGTTGCAGGACATTTCGGTCGAATTCGCCGTATCGGAAGCCGGCATGGACGGCGAAACCGTCAGCCTCGGCCTGAAACTCAGCCGCGCTACGACCGAGAGCTTGGACGTAACGATGGAAATGACCTCTTCGGACGTATCCGACGCGGACATCACGACGACCCCGGCCATGACCGACGGCAAGATCACGGTCAATATTCCGGCCGGACAGTCCACGGGCACTTTCACCGTAGCCAAAGCGACGGGTAAAAACCCCGAGGGAACGGCGAAATTCCAGATTCTCTCCCTCTCGCTGACCGAAGGCTACAAGATCGGCACGACCAAGGAGATGACCCTCTCGTTCACTCCGATCGTCTCCACGGGCGGCACGATGACGCTCGAAGGGAAAGTCGGTGACCAGAACTACGCCAACATGGTCTATGTCGATCTGAGTAATAACAGCCAGATGCAGATCGACCGCAAGAGCTGGAACCTGGGCTTCTACTGCGGCGATGAGTTCCGCGTGGTACTCAACTCTTCATACGCAACGGTAGCGGCCGCTTCCGAGAAAACGGACTTCGCAGCCGTAACCCTCGAAGATGCGCAGAGCGCACCCAACATCGCCGCAGGCAGCATGTCCGAAGACTTCAAGGCGGAATGGATCGACGACGTCACGGGCGACCTGTCGAAGACCGCATTCGGCGAAATATCGGCTACGGATGCGAACAACAAGGTATTTTTCGTGGCCTCGGCCGACAACAAGACCAATACCGACGGTACGGAAAACCGGAGCCTCTGGTACAAAGTGAAAGTCACCCGCAGCGGCAACGGCTACAAGGTAGAGTACGGCAAGGTGGAAGATACGACCCCAAAAACCGTCGAAATCACGAAAGACCCGATTTACAGCTTCATCGGACTCTCGCTCGAAACCGGCGAACAGGTGCTCCAGCCCGCCAAGAGCAAATGGGACATCATGTGGGCCTACGCCGCCTCTTCGACCATGATGGCATCGGGACCGGTGATCTCGTTCACGCAGGATGTAATCACGATCAACAACCTGGGCGGCGCGGAAACAGCGATCGTCATGACGGACACCAAGTCGTATGCCGACTTCAAACGTGCGGACGTGGCATCTGCGGAGTTCCAGACGGAAGCGAACACGATCGGCACCAACTGGCGCACCCCCGCGATGCCGGGCGTGGAGAATCCGGGTGTCAAGGCAGACCGTTTCTTCGTCATCAAGGACTGTGCGGAAAACTACTACAAGCTCCGGTTCCTCAAATTCGGTTCGGGCGACGACGGTGAGCGCGGACGTCCGCAACTGGAGTACGAGTTGCTGAAATAGACGAAATGATGCGATCGGATTGGCTGGCAGCACCGGAACTACGGGACTGCCGGCCAAACCACGCAAAAAGAGTCAGTCCGTTTTCAAGATACGGCCCGTCCGGTATGGATCCGGACGCCGGCAATCCTCAAGAATCTTAACAATTTACACTTCGAATAATGGCAAAAAACAAGAAATGGATCCTCGCGGCCGTCGCCGTACTCGCAGTGGTCCTGTGCTGCTGGGCGGCGTGGAGCAAATGGGCATCCACGACCCGGATCGGACTGGTGAACTTCCAGAACTATCAGACGGCCAGCCTCGTCAAATCCAACGAAGACAACTTCATCGAATACGAAGAAATACCGCTCGACCGGCTCGACCGGCTCGGACGTTACGACCTGGTGCTGGGATTCGGCATGGGTCTGAAAATCACTGAAGAGCAGCGAGCGCAGATCCTCGCGGCAGCCGACGAAGGCACCCCTATCTACATTTACGCCGCCACCAATCCGGAAAACGACATCTGTAGCCTCGACAGCCTCACCAAGGCCGGAATCTCGGCCTACATCGGCAACGGCAACAAGCGGAATTACCGGAATATGGCCCGCTACGTCCGCCAGCATATCGACGCGAAGCGCCTCTTCGTCACACCGGCTGAAGAAGCTGTCGAGAGCGCTTCGGACGTGCTCTACCACTTGGACGAAGACCTCTCATTCAAAACCGTCGCGGACTATGAGAAATACCTCCGGGAACAGGGAATTTATCGGGAGAAAGCCCCCAAAATCGCAATCGTAGGCGGTCTGAACGACCCCTTCAGCGGCAACCGGGCCAACATCGACAGCTTGATCGTATCGCTGCAAAACGCAGGAATGAACGTCTATCCCGTTTCGTCGTACCGCCAGCGTCTGACGTTCCTGCGGGAAATCGGCCCCGACGCGGTCATCCACTTCGCGCACGGGCGCATGGTCATGGGCCAGGCCGACGCAGCCGTGGAGTGGCTGAAGGAGCGGAACATCCCGATCTTCTCGCCGCTCTCCATGCTGGAAACGCAGGAGGAGTGGGAAAGCGACCCGATGGGGATGTTCGGGGGATTCATGTCCCAGAGTATCGTCGTACCCGAACTGGACGGCGCGATCTACCCCTACGTGCTGAACGATCAGGAACTGGACGAAGAGGGAATCTACCTCTTCAAGGCCATTCCCGAACGGCTGAAGAATTTCACCCGGATCATCGGCAACTTCATCTCGCTGAAACGGAAGCCGAATGCTGAAAAGAAAGTAGCGATCTACTACTTCAAAGGCGCCGGACAATCCTCGCTGACGGCCCAGGGACTGGAAACGGTGCCGTCGCTCTATAATCTTCTGAAACGGCTCAAGGCCGAAGGCTACACGGTGAAAAACCTGCCTGCGACCGAAAAAGAGTTCGAAAAGCTGCTGATGACGCAGGGTGCCGTATTGAGCACCTATGCCGAAGGAGCTTTCGACGACTTCCTGAAAAACGGCCGTCCGGCACTGGTCGGAAAGTCGGAATACGAATCCTGGGTGCAGGACGCCCTGCCCGAAGAGCTCTATGCCGACGTCGTGCAACTGTACGGCGAAGCGCCGGGCCGCTATATGAGTACGGTCCGGGAGGGCGAGCCGTGCCTGGCCGTAGCCCGCATCGATCTGGGCAACGTCGTGCTGCTGCCGCAGCCCATGGCTGCGGTCGGCGACGACGCTTTCGCCATCGTACACGGCGCCAAAACCGCTCCGCCCCACCCCTACATCGGCGCCTACCTCTGGGCGCAATACGGCTTCGGAGCCGACGCGATGATTCACTTCGGCACACACGGCAGCCTGGAGTTCACGCCCCGGAAACAGGTGGCGCTCTGCCGCTACGACTGGCCCGACCGTCTGGTGGGCACCATTCCCCACTTCTATTACTACACCATCGGCAACGTCGGCGAAAGCATGATGGCCAAACGCCGCTCGTACGCTACGACGATCTCCTACCTGACCCCGCCGTTCACGGAGAGCAAGACCCGGGGACAGTACAAGGAGCTGATGAACAAAATCGAAGCGTACTACAAGACCGACGAGGCCCGCCAGCCGGAGGTATCGATCGCCGTGAAAAAGATCGCCGTGAAGATGGGCCTGCACCGCGACCTGCGGCTGGACAGCCTGCTCACGCAGCCCTACACTGCCGAGGAGATCGCCCGCATCGAAAACTTCGCCGAGGAGATCGCCAACGAAAAGATGACCGGGCAGCTCTATACGACCGGCGTTCCCTACTCGCCGGAGAAGATCCGTTCGTCGGTAATGGCCATGAGCGCCGACCCGATCGCATACAGCGTAGCGGCCCTCGACCGCCAGCGCGGAAAGGTAGCCGACACGCAGCTCAAGAGTCAGGCATTCTTCACGCAGCACTATCTGGAGCCGGCCAAACAACTGGTCCGCCAGGTACTCGGCGGACAGAAAGCCGACGACGCACTGGTCTGCCGCGTAGCGGGAATCACCCCGGAGAAGCTCGCCGAAGCGCACACGATCCTCACTCCGCCCCGGCGAGGTATGATGATGGGCCGCGCAGCTACTCCTGCGGAATATACGGCCGATCAAAAACGCGAAGCGCAGGCCATCGCCGAAGTGGAGCGTACCGTGACGAATATCCAGAACTACAAACGGGCGCTGGAGGAGAGTCCGGAAATGGAGATGCGCTCGATTCTGAACGCTCTGGCGGGCGGATACGTCGCACCAACTTCGGGCGGCGATGCCGTGGCCAATCCGCAGGCGGTGCCTACGGGCCGCAACCTTTATGCTGTGAACGCAGAGACCACCCCGTCCGAACAGGCCTGGGCCAAGGGCAAGGAGCTGGCGGAGAATACGCTCGCACAATACAAGAAAACGCACGGCGACTATCCGCGCAAAGTCAGCTACACCTTCTGGAGTAGTGAATTTATCGAGAGCGAAGGTGCGACGATCGCCCAGGTGCTCTACATGCTGGGCGTAGAGCCGGTACGCGACGCTTACGGCCGCGTGTCCGACCTGCGGCTGATTCCCTCCGAGCAGTTGGGCCGACCCCGCGTGGACGTAATCGTACAGACCTCGGGCCAGTTCCGCGACCTGGCGGCATCGCGCCTGGCACTGATTTCGCGGGCCGTCGAGATGGCGGCGGCAGCGACCGACGACCGGTACGGCAACCGCGTGGCGGAAAGCACGGTGGAGACCGAACGCTTGCTCGTCGAGCAGGGCGTATCCCCGAAAGACGCGCGTGAAATGTCCACACAGCGGGTATTCGGCGGTGTGAACGGCATGTACGGAACCGGCATCCAGGACATGATTACCAGCGGGGACAAGTGGACCGACGAACAGGAGATCGCCGACGCCTACATCAACAACATGGGCGCCGTGTACGGCAGCGACGAAGAGTGGGGAGAGATGAAGGCCGGGCTGCTGCGGGCCGTGCTCCACAACACGGACGCCGTCGTACAGCCCCGTCAGAGCAACACCTGGGGCGCGTTGAGCCTCGACCACGTCTATGAGTTCATGGGCGGTATGAACCTGGCCGTGCGCAATGTCACGGGCAAGGACCCCGACGCCTATTTCGCCGACTACCGCAACCGCAACAACGTCAAGATGCAGGAGCTCAAGGAGGCTATCGGCGTGGAATCCCGCGCCACGATCTTCAATCCGGAATATGTCAAGGAGGTGATGAAGGGCGGCGCATCGAGCGCATCGCAGATCACCGAGGTCGTGACCAACACCTACGGATGGAACGTCACCAAGCCCGATGTCATCGACAAGGAGATGTGGGACCGGATCTACGACGTGTATGTCGAGGATAGCTACGGCCTGGGAACCGAACAGTTCTTCCGTCAGCAGAATCCGGCAGCCCTGCAGGAAATCACGGCCGTAATGCTGGAAACTGCCCGCAAGGGAATGTGGAAAGCCTCGGAGCAGCAGCTCAACACACTGGCGAGCCTGCACACGGAGCTGGTCGAAGAGTTCGGCTCGACGGGCAGCGGCTTCTCGGGCGGCAACGCCAAATTGCAGGAGTTCATCGCCGGACGGGTCGCTCCGCAGCATGCGGCGGCCTACAAACAGCAGATCCAGACCATGAAGACCGTACAAAGCCCGGATAACAAGAACGGAATGGTACTCAAGAAAGACGAAGTATCCAGCGGTGACCAAGGTCAGAAAAACGCCCTGAACGGCGTATGGATCGCCGGCGGCGGTCAGAAAAACGCCCTGAACGGCGTATGGATCGCCGGCGGCGTACTGGTGTTGTTCGTCGTCCTGCTGCTGGTGCTCCGCAAAAAGAGAAAAGACAACTAACACGATACTATGCAACTAATCATCAGCATACTCATCCTGTTCATCCTCATCAACTGCGTGCTCAAACTCAGTTTCTGGAGGATCTGGCAGGCCGCTCTGTTCGGAGCGGTGTGCGGCGCCTTCGTCATCGCGACCTACCCGTACGCCATTCTGCAATCGAAGACGCAGCTGGCCGACTACCTGCAAAACACGACGGCTCTGCAAAATATGGCCGTTATCATCACGCTCGAATCGGTCGTCTGCTTCGCCTACTGCATCGCCGTGCTGCGGGGTTGGTTCGGACAACAGGAACGGTGGTGGGTGAAACCACTGAAGTGGTACCCCAGCCTGCTCGTCTTCCCCGTGCTGTTTTACCTGCAGACCGAACTGGTGTTCAGTTTTCCCGGAACGTCGTTCTCGGCGATCTCCTATGCGTTCGCCGCAGCCGTCGTCGTGCTGTTCCCGCTGCTCTGCTACCTTTTCCGGCTCCTGCTGCCGGAAAAGGAGATGCGGCTGGAAACGCACTTTCTGGTGAGTCTCTTCGTCTGCATCATCGGTCTGCTGACCACCGTCAACGGCAATGTAACCTATCCGGCGGTCGATGAGCCGACGAACTGGCGGGCACTGGGATTCGCCTTCGGACTGTTCCTGGTTCTCTTCGTGCTTGGAGCGCTCTGGAACCGCATCAAATGGATCGTCCTGCAAAAGAGAAACGCCCGCAAAAAACATTCGACACAACCCCGAACCGTCATAAATTCCAAGAAATCGTAAAACAAATAAACTTATATGGAAACCATTTCACAAGTACTTTTCTGGGTGGCCAACAGCCTGCTTATCCCGGATATTCTGCTGCTGTTGCTGCTGTTCATCCGCGCCCTGCTGCTCGTGGGCGGCATCTACAACCAGTACATGGCCAAACGCAAGAACGACAAGCGACTGAACGACCTGATCAAAAACCTGACACCGGACAAGGTGGACGACCTGCGCAAAGCGCTGCCCGCGAAAGACAACTCGCTCTACATCCGCTACCTGCGCGACCTGCTGACCAACCCGGCCAGCCAGGATTACGCAGACTACCTGATCTCGAATTTCGAGAACGACGCCGAGAAGGACGTCATCCTGTCCAAACTCCTCACAAAGATCGGCCCCGTACTGGGTCTGATCGGCACGCTGATCGCCATGAGCCCGGCGCTCGTGGGACTCTCGACGGGCGACATCGCAGGTATGTCCTACAATATGCAGGTCGTATTCGCCACGACGGTCGTGGGCCTCGTGATCAGCGGCGTGGGCCTGGTATCCCTGCAATTCAAGCAGCGCTGGTATGCCAAGGATGTCAATAACCTGGACTACGTATCACGGAAACTGATCGAAAAAAACACGGAAGCATGAAACCGACCCGCAGAAAAAGCAAGTTCGCCGTACAGGAAGACTCCGATCCGCTGAGCGTGGTGGTCAATCTGTTCGACGTGGCGATGGTCTTCGCCGTAGCGCTGATGGTCGCCATGGTAATGCATATGAACATGACCGAAGTATTCACGCAGGAAGACTTCACCGTAGTGAAGAACCCCGGCAAGGAAAATATGGAGATCATCATGAAGGAGGGAAACAAGATCAACAAATACACCCCCTCCGAACAGCAGGGTTCCGGTGCGAAGGGCAAGCGCGTCGGCATCGCCTACGAACTGGAAAACGGAGAAATCATTTATGTACCAGAATAATAAACAGAACGGAAAATGAAAAAGATCCTCGTATCGTTGATCTGCTGCCTGACCGCAACGCTCGGTTGGGCACAGGAGAAAAATGCCTACACGCTGTTCGACGCCCAGGGCAATCGGGTCGATTACACGCAGATGATGGACGTGCTCGAACGGCAGGATGTCGTATTCATCGGCGAAATCCACAACTGCCCCATCGCCCACTGGATGGAATACGAAATCGTCAAAGACCTTTACGACCGGCACGGCGACCGGCTGATGATCGGCGCCGAAATGTTCGAGCGGGACAATCAGCTGATCCTCGACGAATACCTGGCCGGAATGATTACCCCCGAACGGTTCAACGCCGAAGCCAAGCTCTGGCCCAACTACAAGACCGACTACTCTCCGATCGTCGAATTCGCCAAAGAGCACAAGATTCCCTTCGTCGCCACGAACGTAGCACGCCGCTACGCCAACATGGTCGCCAAAGGCGGATTCGAGGCGCTGGACGGGCTTTCGGACGAAGCGAAACGGTATGTCGCACCGCTGCCCCTGAATTATGTGCCCAACAAGAGCGTGGACGAATATTTCGGGGCCATGAAAATGCCCGGGATGAAACAGAGCGCCGCAGAAAACCTTTCGAAGGCACAGGCGGTCAAAGACGCTACGATGGCCTGGTCGATCGCCGAACGGATGCAGTCGAAACTCGTCCACATGAACGGCAACTTCCACTCGACGGACCACAGCGGCATCATCACCTACCTCAACCAGTACCGTCCCGGTCTGAAGATCGGCACGGTGGAGGTCATCCGGCAGGAAAATACCGACAAGCTCGATCCCGAAGCACTCGGTAAGGCCGATTTCTTCATCTGCGTACCCAAAGACATGACCTCGACGTTCTGATCGCAGACAAACGAAAAAAGAGGGGACGATACGGAAAATCGTCCCCTCTTTTTTTGTCGCGCCGGCCTTTTCGGATCGTCCGGACGCTATTTTATGCGAACAGGGCTTCCGTTTTGGCGATCACCTCCTCCGGGTCGGGATCGATCGGGAAAACATGATCGGGCTTCAGGTACCACAGCGTTTTATCCTCCTTGAAATGGAGTTCGCCGCCGCCCGTAATATTCAGCATCACCACGGCATCTTTGGCGATCTTGCCCTCTTCTACAGCCTTGATGAGCGATGCGGTGGCGATGCCGGCCGCCGAATAGATATCGACGCCTTCCAACTCGAGGAACAGACGCCGCGCTTTGCGGGCGTGGGCATTGGTCAGCGCGAACATCTCGCCGTCGGTGGCTTTCAGCGCATGGTAAAGACTGCCGGCGATACTATGAGGCGGTGTGAGGTTCCGCCGTCGGTGGCTTTCAGCGCATCGTAAAGACCGCCGGCGATACTATAAGGCGGTTTGCGGTTCGACAGCACCTTGGCGTCGATGATCTCCACGTCACGGCGGGCTTTGTCATCGTCGTAATGGAGCATGTCGCGCGAATCCTCCCGCCAGGCGTTATACATCGGCACGAACGGCGCGTTCTGCGAAACCATCAGCTTCATCAGGTGACTACCGAAACGGCCGTCCTCGATAAGGCGCATATTGGCTTCCCAGGCGGCAATAGCACCCGTACCGCTGCCGACGGCCTGGAAATAGTAATCGGGGATCCGACCGATAGTCGTCGCTGCCGACAGTACGGTAGTGGCCATACCGTCGCGGCGTGCCACGTTCTTCGCACCGCCCTCGGCATAAAACTTATCGCTCTTGAGTGCCAGGTTGCTCAAATGGATCGCATCGAAATAATCTCCGCCCTTCTCCGAACAGATCAGTTTCACGCAAGGATCCAGCGGTCCGTCGAACCACAGGGCATCGAGGTTGTCGGCAGGCACCGACAAGAGCAGCGGAATCCGGTTGTCGGAGCAGACCTTGGCGAAGGCGCGGGCCGTATTGCCGGCCGACGCCACGACAAGCACCCGCTTCTCGTTCTCGTCGATACGGGCACAGACGCTGTAAGCCTCCGTTTCCTTGAACGAACAGGTAGTCATGTGCGCCCCGATAGCCGGGTAATAGCCGTTGAAGGTAATGTAGAGATTTTCCAGCCCGAGGTGCGCAGCCAACCCTTTACTTTTGTAGGTCACCGGAGCCTTCGAATTTTCCAGCATTCGCCGAACAGGCAACCAGTCGGCGAACTTGTAGAACCCGTATTCATCGGATTTGAGTTCGAGCTGCTTTTTTGCATAACGAGTACGGATCAACGAAGGACACTTGCACTGGGCATCGTCCAGCGTCCACCCTTCGTCCGGAAACTCCCGGCCGGTAGCGACACACTCCAGCGTGTAGGAAGTAGGGGTAAAATCTTTCATCTATTGCGGTTTAATTATTACGACATACGGGACTTGAAATCCTCGTAGCCGAATTCTCTGATTATTTCTATTGCTCCGTCGCGGCGCACGATGGCGATCGCAGGATGCGCCACGCCGTTGAACATCGTGGTCTTGACCATCGTATAGTGGATCATATCCTCGAACACGATGCGATCGCCGACCCGCAGGTCGCGGTCGAAGATCCAATCCCCGTAGTAATCCCCGGCCAGACAACTGTTGCCGCCCATACGCCAACCCTTCTCTCCCGGTTCCGGATCGCGGGCCCCCAGGATCGCCGGTTTATAGGGCATCTCCAGGCAGTCGGGCATGTGGCAGGCGAACGACACGTCGAGCATCGCCGTACGCACGCCGCCGTTCTCAACGATGTCCTCCACGGTCGAAACCAGGTAACCCGTCCGCCAAGTGAAGGCGCTGCCGGGCTCCAGGATCAAGCGCAGGTTCGGATATTTCGCCTTGAACTCCTGCAAAATGCGGATCAGCTCGTCGCAATCGTAATCCTTGTGGGTCATAAGGTGTCCGCCGCCCATATTGAGCCATTTGATCCGGTCGAGGAAACGACCGAAACGCTTTTCGACGGCATCGAGCGCCAAGCGCAAATGTTCGGGGCGGGACTCGCACAGCACGTGGAAATGCAATCCTTCCACCCCGGCGGGCAGCTCCTTCAGCTCCCCGGCGGGAATACCCAGCCGCGAACCGGGCGCGCAAGTCAGCTCCCCGGCAGGAATACCCAGCCGCGAACCGGGCACGCAAGGGTTATAGAGATCGGTTTCTACCGGCGAATAGCCGGGGTTGATCCGCAGGCCGCACGAAATACCGCGCAGCAGGGCCATCTGTCCGAACCGTTCGAACTGCGCAACGGAATTGAAGGTGATGTGATCGCTGCAATCGAGAATCTCTTCGATATTCCGGTCGGTATATACCGGAGCGTACGTATGCGCCGGACGGCCGAACTCCTCGAAAACCAGCCTCGCCTCGGCCAGCGACGAAGCGGTGGCTCCGTCGGAATGTTGCGCAAGCTCCGGGAAAATACTCCACATGGCACAGGCCTTCAAAGCGACGATCACTTCGGCACCGCTCTCCCGGCGAACGCGGTCGATGACCGCCAAATTCCGATCGAGCAACTGCTCATCCAGCACAAAGCAGGGAGAAGGTAATTTTTGAAAATCGATCATGGATTTCCGATGCTGTTTCAAATTCACGTTCCGATGCTGTTTCAAATTCACGCAAAAATAGAAAAAACCTCCCAACCGGGATTCAAAAATCCCGGCTATTTGGAATAAATAAGTATTTATACCTACCTCTTTTCACACCAATACAGACCGATAAAAAAGTCCGGACGGTACATACCATCCGGACTTTCAAACCAATTATCGAAACCCGATCAGACTTCCAGATCGACGTCGAATTTCTCGACCCAGGGCAATCCCTGCGGTCCCAGTTCGGCCAGGAACGGATCAGGATCGAACTCCTCGACGTTGAACACGCCCGCACCGCGCCAAAGCCCCTTGGCCCACATCGAGGCGCCCAGCGCCGCCGGAACGCCCGTAGTAAAGCTCACGGCCTGCGTACCGGTCTCCTGGAACGCCTTCTCGTGATCGCAGTTGTTGTAAATATAATACGTACGCTCCTTGCCGTCCTTGATACCCCGGATGCGGCAGCCGATCGAAGTCTGGCCGTGATAGTTCGCACCCAGCGACTTGGGATCGGGCAGCACGGCCTTCAGGAACTGAATCGGCACGATCTCCACACCGTTGTAAATGATCGGATCGATACGGGCCATGCCGATATTCTGAATCACGCGCAGGTGGGTCAGGTACTCCTGTCCGAAAGTCATCCAGAAGCGGGCTCGCTTGATCGTCGGATAGTTCTTTACCAGCGACTCCAGCTCCTCGTGGTAGATCACATAAGATTCGCGCTCGCCGATTTCAGGATAATGAAGCGGCTTGTGTATCTCGTGCGGTTCGGTCACCACCCACTTGCCGTTCTCGTAGTAACGGCCTTTTTGAGTAATTTCGCGGATATTGATTTCCGGATTGAAATTCGTGGCGAAAGCCATGCCGTGATTACCGGCGTTGCAATCCACGATATCGAGGTAGTGAATCTCGTCGAAATGGTGTTTAGCGGCATAGGCGGTGAAAATAGCTGTCACTCCCGGATCGAAGCCGCAGCCCAGGATGGCCGTCAGCCCCTTCTCCTTGAAGCGCTCCTGATAGGCCCACTGCCACGAATACTCGAAATGCGCCTCGTCCTTGGGTTCGTAATTGGCTGTATCGAGGTAGTTCACCCCGCACTCCAGGCAGGCGTCCATGATGGTCAGATCCTGGTACGGCAGCGCCACGTTCACTACGATATCGGGCTTGAAAGCCCGAAACAACTCGCACAAATCGGCTACATTGTCGGCATCGACCTGCGCAGTCTTCACCCGGTCCCCGCCGATTGCCGCAGCAATGGCATCACACTTCGCTTTTGTTCGGCTGGCCAGCATCACGTCCGAAAAAATCGGATTGGCAGCAATTTTCTGCGCCACGACGGTACCTACGCCTCCTGCGCCGATAATCAGAGCTTTACACATAAAATTTATCTTGTTTTAAGATTTACGATAATCAATATTCTGTACAAAAATATCGTTTTATTTTGGCAAAACAAAAATTTTCTATACATTTGCACCACCAAAACGGATAACTCCGGATTGGCGCGGATGATTCCGTAGCTCAGTTGGTAGAGCACAACACTTTTAATGTTGGGGTCCTGGGTTCGAGCCCCAGCGGGATCACAAAACGCTGGACAGAAATGGACAGTAAATGTACAACTCCTACAATACCTTGATATTGTAGGAGTTTTTTTTTGTATAATGTCTGTGACCTAAGACACGAAAGGTCACAAAAAGACACACTTTCGTTACCAAATCGTTACCCATTTAAGAGAATGAGGACTTTAATTGATTGTATCTCAATTAGAAAGTAGAACTTGGATGTCTCCAGATATGAAACGAGATGTGTTTGGTTATTCCGGCGACTTTCGCCCAGTGTTGCAGCGTATCATTCACCGTTCCCTCGTGCGTCAGCGGAAAGATATAATCACTGTCGTTCGCCTCGCCGCGCTCCGGCAGCCATTTCAACGCCTCGTCCGAAATCGGCAGGTAAAGCGGTTCTTTGGTTTTCTGCATCGTGATTTCGATACGGACACGCCCGCCGCTCCGTTGTAAGTCGCACCACCTCAATTTGCGAATGTCGCTTACGCGCAACCCGCACAGACAGCTGAACAGAAAAGCCCGCTTGACGATCTCGTGCCGGCACTCGGTATTTATCAGCGTTTTCAATTCGTCGATTGTCAGATACTCGCGGCGGCTCGGCTCCTGCCGCACTTTACTTGCGAAATCGAACTCTTTGGTCGGATTGACGGTAATGATTCCCTCTTTGTAGGCACGGTTGATGGCCGTTCTCAAAGTACCGTAATAGGAAACAACCGAATTGGCGCTTAACCGCCCTCCGGTTTTCAATACGCCGTATTTGCTGGCCTTCGGCATCTGCCGCAGGTAATCGGTAAACTCCGAAAGAAACTCCTTATCGACGTCCCGAAAAGCGATATAGTCGCCGCGAAACAGCTTCAATGCCCGGACGGTATTGAGCACCGTTCGGGCATAGTTCCGGCTTCCCTGCTCGGCGGACTGTTTTCCGATATTTTCCAGATAATCGAGCAGGTTCACTCGGGACTTGTTCGTGTTCTGGAATCCGTGCGCGTCGTTCTGCACCTCGACGATCCGTTTGCTCTGAATCGCTTTGGCAAGGGCGAGCGTCACTTCGTTCTTCGCCTTGTCCTCCCGCGTTCGTTCGGGAATAAGGTATAGCTTCAGAAACTCGTATTTCCGTTTGCCGCCAACATAATTTTCCTTGCGGATCACGTCACCCGTATAGTAGTCCAAATAGATGGATTGATTTCCGTTGGATAACTGCTTGAACCGGATTCGCACCGGCTCCTTCAATTTGACCGTCTGTTTCTGTTTCGCCAGACCCTTCCCGTTTGTTGCTTCAACGGCAAATATAGTGAATTTGTTTTGTTACCGCAGCATTTTCGAGTAACAAATATTGGGCAATTATGGGCTTAGCTGAGAAAATTGCAAAAACATACGAAAATTTCCGCAATCGAATATAAATTACTATATTTTAATAATTTATATTTGATTTTTCATCACTTTTCTATCCTTTTTATATATTTGGTAGGAGTTCACGAAGTTCTGCCACACGATATAAGCGGTCGGAGCAATCGAGGAGATCGGGTTCAGAAACGACTGGGCCATCCACACGGCGAGCACCGTATTCTTCTGTCCCAACGACTGCCCGCCCGCTGCGGCATCACCGTAACGGCGTCCCAGCATCCGTCCCACTCCGAACTGAACCACGCAGATCACCATCGCAACGAGCCCCAGTGCAATTTCGGTCCAGGGTTCAGCATTCTCCAGGTCGATGATAAAAGCGGTCGTGCGGCCAATGACAAAAACCAGCGACACCAGCCACATATAAAATGAAATCTGGCTATGCTTCGACACCCAGAATGCCACTCCCGGCAAGAATTTTCGGCACAACTGGGCACAGACGAACGGCAGCACCAGCACCGGTCCCACACGGGAGAGAATTGCCAGAAACGTGGCATGGTCGGAGCCCACGAACGAAAGCAGCATCGGAGCCACCAAAGCGACGACCATGTTGCAGATCAGGCTGTACGTAGCCATCGTGGTTACGTTGGCCCCCAACATACCGCCGATCACCACGGCTGCCATCGCAACCGGAGCCAGGACACAAATCATGGCCCCCTGCGCCAACAACGGATCGAACCAGACGAACGACAGGTAAACCACTATGCTGCCCACGATCTGAAATGCCAGCAGCCAGACATGCAGCATCTTCACCCGCATCTGCCGAGGCTTCACCCGACAGAAAGTGAAAAACAGCATCAGAAAGATCAGCGTCGGGGTAATCATCCCGTTCGACATACTCTCGGCCGCTGTCACCGGACGGCATAACAAGGCTCCGACCACCATACCCATCGGCATGGCGATCGTCTTGACATTCCGATGCAGGGAGTGCAACAGACTCATTTCCGCGGAATATTGTCAGCTCAACAAATTATTTAAGAAAGAAGCTCTTTTACTTTGGCCGATATATCCTTACCATCAGCCATACCTGCCAATTTTTTCGATGCGACACCCATCACCTTCCCCATCTCTTTCATCGAGGTTGCACCGACCTCGGCAATGATCGACCGGACAGCCTCGGTCAACTCCTCACCGGTCATCTGTTTGGGCAGGAACGTCTGCAGCACGGCGACTTGAGCCGACTCTTCGGCAGCCAGATCGGGACGGTTCTGTTGCGCATATACCACAGCCGACTCGGCCCCCTGCTTGGCCAGCTTCGCAATGATCTTCAGCACCTCGGCATCGGACAATTCGGTGATACCCGCCGAAGCGGTCTTCGCCTCGATAATATACTTCTTCACGTTGCGCAACGTCGTAAGACGTACGGTATCCTTGGCCTTCATAGCCTCCATGATTCCTTTGGAAATTTCCTGTTCTAAAGCCATAATATTAACTATTTTAAGTCTGTTTATCTATCTTTTATATTCAATTATCCGACGCCGGTTTCGGACGCCGCTCGACAAGCAGCGACATTCCGATTACGGTAAACAGCGCGTTGTAGGCGATCAATTCGAAGCCGATGTGGTAGTCGTACTTATATGCGACGAAACTTTGCAGGGCGACCGACAGCAACGGAGCCGCGAAAGCCACCAGCGGAACCCAGCGGTCACGAATCCGCCGCCGGGTGCAGATGCCGAATGCGAACATTCCCAGAATAGGCCCGTACGTATAACCCGCGACCTTGAAAATCAAGTTAATCACGCTGTCATTACCGAACCGGCCGAAAAAGAGGACCACGCACCCCATCACGAGCGCCATTAAAAAAGAGGACCACGCACCCCATCACGAGCGCCATTACGACATGCACCCCGATACGCACCTGCGTCAGCCGCCCTTCGCCCCAACGCTTCGGACCGCGCAAGATATCCACGGTGAACGAAGTCGTCAATGCCGTCATGGCAGCCCCGGCAGATGAATAGGTACTCGATATAAGCCCCACAACGAACATAATACCAACGGCAAGCGGCAATCCACCGTTCACGGCGACTACGGCGAACAGTTGATCGCCCTTCTCGGGCATCGGCAGACCGGCATGTTCCGCATAGAGGTAGAGCAGCACGCCGAGCACCAGAAAAAGCAGGATCACCGCCATTTGGCTGAAAGCCGTAATCACGATATTGATCTGCGAATCCCAAGGTGAGCGGCAGCTCAAGTTCCGCTGCATCATATCCTGATCCAAACCGGTCATAGCGACCAGCGTGAAGACACCTCCGAAAAACATTTTCCAAAAATAACGGGCCGACCCGGCATCCTCGAAAAAGAAGATGCGCGACATCGGCGAATCGCAAACGGCCTGCACGACTCCGGCCGATGTCAGACCGAGGCTCCGCATGATAAAGACGATGCAGAGCACGATACTCCCCACCAGACAACACGTATGCAGAATATCCGTCCAGACGACCGAACGGACACCGCCCCGCCAGGTATAGAGCCAGACCAATCCGACCAGGAAAGCCGCATTGACCGCGAACGGCACGCCGAACGGGTCGAACACCAGCACCTGCAGCACGGTGCAGACGACGTAAACTTTCAATGCTGCGGCGAACATTTTGGATATGAAAAAGAACCAGGCCCCCGTAAGGTGGGTCGTCATACCGAAACGTCCATCGAGATATTCGTACAGGGAAACGACCTTCAGCCGGTAGAAAAGCGGAATCAGCACGAAGGCGATCACCATCTGCCCGACGGTAAAGCCCAGCACCATTTGCAGGTAGGAAAACGAATCGGCCGCAACCGACCCCGGCACCGACACGAAAGTTATGCCCGACATCGCCGCCCCGACCATTGCCAGAGCCGCCACATACCAGGGATTCTCCCGGTTACCGGTAAAAAAGCCCGTGTTCGACACCCGCCTTCCGGCGATTCCCGCAACGACGAAAAGCATCGCGATATACCCGAGCACGGTGAGCAGTACGGCCGTAGGAGTCATTGTAAATCGTAAATTTTCCGAAAATGAGTAACGGACAAGGCCACGCTCCTCCCGCGAATCGTCAAAATATCCCCGAAAGGATCGACGCCTGTCCTACGAATGACAAAGATACGAATAAGCCGAGTGCAAAAACAAATTTTATTTGTATTTTGCCGAGGCGAAGTATCTAAATAAAAAGGCAGCGACACGATCGGGAATCCCAGATACGAAATTCGAAAAATCTGTTCCGGCATAAGGTTCGACATCTCTTTCGGAACCGGCGGCACGAATTCCCACGCTCCCGCATTCCCCGAAACCCGGTCAGGGACAGAGGCAAATCCGGTGTCCGGAACCGACTCTCGGCAACACGCCGTAACATATTGTTTCACAACTATTAAAAAAATCCATTCGACGCCTTTTTCCGCTTCGTTCGAAACGATCACCGGGGCAGAAATTATTTATTAAAAATTTTTGCACAAAATTTGGAAATTCAAATTTGTTCACTATATTTGTTATTCGAATAACAATACGGCCTTTCTCCGAAGAAAAACGGAGCGAGCCAAAAGGAAGGGAAACAACCATTACAAATTCAATACAATGGCCAAGTGATTAAAAATCAGAGATCTTAAATTCAATACAATGGCCAAATCATTAAAAATCAGAGATCTTACGTTGCGTGACGGCCAACAGTCGTCTTTCGCTACACGAATGAACCAGGCCCAAATCGACCGCTGCCTTCCTTTCTACAAGGATGCGAACTTTTACGCCATGGAAGTTTGGGGCGGCGCAGTGCCCGACTCGGTAATGCGCTACCTGAATGAAAATCCCTGGACCCGCCTGGAAACCATTCACAAGGCAATCGGAAACGTATCGAAGCTCACGGCCCTTTCGCGCGGCCGCAACCTCTTCGGTTACGCCCCCTATACGGACGAGATCATCGACGGCTTCTGCCGTAATTCGATTCAGAGCGGCTTGGGCATCATGCGTATCTTCGATGCCCTGAACGACGTGAACAACGTCAAATCGACCGTAAAATACGTGAAGCAATACGGCGGTATCGCCGATTGTGCTGTGTGCTATACGGTAGATCCGAAATATCCGGAAATCGGGTTCTTCGGCAAATTGATGGGCAAGAAGAACCCGAAGCCGGTATTTACGGACGAATACTTCCTCTCGAAAGCCAAGCAGATGGAGGCGCTGGGAGCCGATATGATCACGATCAAGGATATGTCGGGTCTGATCCCGCCCCACCGCGTGAGCAAACTGGTGAAACTCTTCAAGCAGAATCTGAATGTCCCCATCGATTTCCACACCCACTGCACCCCGGGCTACGGTCTGGCATCGGTGCTGGCGGCGATCGTCGCAGGAGTCGATATCGTCGATACCAACTGCTGGTACTTCAGCGGCGGTACGGGAGCGCCGGCTATCGAGTTGATCTACGTCTTCTGCAAGAAACTGGGGATCGACACGGGTGTCAACATGGAAGCCGTTGCCAAGATCAACACCCAGCTCAAGGAGATCCGCAAAGAGCTCGAAATTTCGGTCTTCGGCAAAGAGAAGCCTATGCCGAAGCCTTTCAATCCGCTCACCGACGAACTTCCGAAGGAGATCGACGCCGAATTCGACCGTGCGATCAAAGCAGCGCAGGCGGACGACGAAGAGACGCTGCTCGACGCCTGCCACAAGATCGAGGCCCATTTCGGATTCCCGGCACCGAACGAACTGGTCAAGAAGGCCGAAATCCCGGGCGGCATGTACTCCAACATGGTGGCACAGCTCCAGCAGCTCAAGGCCGAGGAGATTCTGCCCCGCGCCATGGAGTTGATCCCGACTGTACGTCTGGCCGCAGGTCTGCCGCCGCTGGTGACCCCTACCTCGCAGATCGTGGGTGCCCAGGCCGTAAGCTGCGCATTGGACGAAAAGGCCGGACGGCCGATGTACACGACCAAGAGTTCGCAATTCGTTGCTCTCGTAAAGGGCGAATACGGTGAAACGCCGGTGAAGATCGACCCCGAATTCCGGTTCAAGATCTGCGGTGTACGCGAAGAGATTCCCTACGATACGTCGAAATACCAGATGCAGCCCAATCCCGAACTGCCCGAAGCAGGAGGCGTAAAGCTCGCTGCCAATGAAAAAGAGGTGCTTCTGCTCGAGCTCTTCCCGATGGTTGCCAAGACATTCCTCACCGACCAGAAGAAGAAAGCCTACGAAGCGACGGCAGCCAAAGACACTCCGAAAACTGCCGCCCGGAGCGAACACAAGGTCGAAGCCAAAGCCATCACGGGCCACAAGGTGACCGCTCCCCTGCCGGGCAAGATCATCGCCCTGAAGGTGAAGGTCGGCGACAAGGTAAAAGCCGGACAGGAAGTGGTTATCCTCGAAGCGATGAAGATGGAAAACTCGATCACCAGCGACGTGGCGGGTACGATCAAGCAGATTCTCGTACAGGAAGGCGACAACGTCGCAACCGATGCCATCCTGGTGGAAGTGGAAGAATAGCTCCTTTCCGGAAATATCATCCGACCGGTCCCGAAAAATCAACGGGACCGGTTTTTCTTTTTGCAAATAAATAGTATCTTTGACTTCGTCTTGGATACTTCGCCTCGGCAAAATGCAAATAAAATTTGCTTTTGCACTCGGCTTATTCGTAATCTTTGACTTCGTCTTAGATACTTCGCCTCGGCAAAATGCAAATAAAATTTGCTTTTGCACTCGGCTTATTCGTATCTTTGTATATTATCGTATTACATTTGCCACAATTAACCTTAAAAATCAACGTATATGTCTTTTTTCAAAGAATTTCGGGAATTTGCCCTCAAGGGCAACGTAATGGACATGGCTGTCGGCGTAATCATCGGCGGTGCGTTCGGAAAAATCGTTTCATCGCTGGTCAACGACATCCTGATGCCGCCCATCGGCGCCCTGATCGGCAATACGGACTTCTCGTCGCTGCGGCTCGACATCAGCAAGGTGCGCGACCTCTCCTCGAAAGCGACGCACGTAGTGACCGACGCAATCGGATCGGGAGCTGCGGAGAGTGTTCCTGCGGAACCGATCTGGTGGAATTACGGCGCATTCATCCAACAGTGCGTGGATTTCGCGATCCTGGCCTTCTGCGTCTTTCTGATGGTCAAGATGATGAATAAGCTGATGAAGAAAAAACAGGAAGCTGCGCCGACACCGGCACCGGCGCCAGAACCGTCCAAGGAAGAGTTGTTGCTCACGGAAATTAGGGACCTGCTCCGGGAGCAAAAAAAATAATCCGTCCGAAAACGGATCCCTTGCGCAAAGTCCGACTCCGATCAAGAGTCGGACTTTCTGTTACGCGTATAGATCTGGGTAACGTACACCGTAAAAATCGGAAACATCATCATCCCCAACGTAGGTAGCAATACCGTCAGTATCTTACCGATGGCTGTTACGGCAAAGATGTTGGCACCGACGGTCGTGAGATTCATGCTGGCCCACCAGATCGCATCGCCGAAATCGTGCAGAGCCGGATTGACTTCAATCTCGTAGTCGTAAAAGATCAAAGCGGCAAAATAGGTGAACACCAACATCGACAGGACGTAGGTGGTAAGCAGTCGCGTAACCCGGTTGTTGATGATCCAGGTGAAAAGCACGTACAGCCCCAGCAATGCCCGCAAGAGCGGTACGAGCCCCATCAACATCGCCTCCGCATGCGTAAGTTCGACCCCGGTACGAGCCCCATCAACATCGCCTCCGCATGCGTAAGTTCGACCCCCATCCAATCAACGATATTCAGATACGGAACAGAAAGGAGGAAAAAATAGAGATTACGGAAGAAAAAACGCCAGCGGTGATCGGCCATCAGCATCCGGACAAAGAAATCGGCCAGGAAAATCACGCAAACGACCCCTTGCAACAACAGGTAATCCGTCGAATAATGCCGCGGGTCCCCCAGGAGAATCTCCCACGAAACGGCCACGAGCAGAGATGCTCCGGCCAGGAGGGACAAGACATTGAGTATCTTGAGCGGCAGAGGTTGAAAGTCGGAAGTCTTCGCTTGCACCATATACGATTCTCATTTTACTTCCCTTTACCCGTCAAAATCAATGCCATACGATTCAACATGCATTTTCAGGACATATTTTTCGGAGAAAGATTTGGTCCGTTCAACTTTTTGGTTTATATTTGCACTCGCTTTGAAACGGAAAGCTATGGCGAGATAGCTCAGCTGGTTAGAGCGCATGATTCATAATCATGAGGTCGAGAGTTCAAGTCTCTCTCTCGCTACAAACGATGAAGACGTAATAACGTGTTGATCGTTTTGTTTTTTTATTTGTCGAAAAATTACGACTGTCATT
>ENA-OURC01000139-OURC01000139.1-human-gut-metagenome-genome-assembly--contig:-NODE-139-length-31157-cov-4.38599_pt1 | contig 31157 bp, 28 predicted proteins | sample MGYA00243026_ERZ508738 | MGnify/ENA primary metagenome ERZ508738 (study PRJEB26277, sample SAMN04329806) | human gut metagenome | biome: human-associated habitat | host: Homo sapiens | place: USA...
GGTTTTATTCGCAAAATTCGCTATGGGACTCTTGGAAGACCCTTACGGAAAAACCTTCAAAAACCGTAAACGACACTCCCCGGAAAGCGTCAAACTCGCCAAAACGATTGCCGACGAATCGACCGTCCTGCTGAAAAACGAAAACCAGTTACTGCCGCTCGATGCCAAAAGCCTGAAATCGATCGCCATTATCGGGCCCAATGCCGACCAAGTCCAATTCGGAGATTACACTTGGAGCCGCAACAACAAAGACGGTGTCACCCCGCTACAAGGTATCAAGAACCGGGTAAACAAAAACACCGCCATACACTACGCCAAAGGTTGCAGTCTCACATCATTGGACACATCGGGAATAGCCGAAGCGGTCGAAGCCGCCAAAAACAGCGAAGTAGCCGTAATTTTCGGCGGTAGCGCCAGTGCCGCTTTGGCCCGTGACTACAAAAGCTCCACTTGCGGAGAAGGGTTCGACCTGAACGATTTGAACCTCACGGGCGCGCAATCGCAACTAATACGCGAAGTATATCAAACCGGCACTCCCGTCATACTTGTATTGGTAACAGGAAAACCTTTTGTCATAGAATGGGAAAAGAACAATTTGCCCGCTATACTCGTCCAATGGTATGCCGGTGAACAAGCCGGAAACTCCATTGCCGATATCCTATTCGGAGAAGTCGTTCCTTCGGGAAGACTCACTTTCTCTTTCCCTCGCAGCACCGGACATTTGCCTGTCTACTACAACTATCTGCCGTCCGACCGTGGATTCTACAAAAACCCCGGAAGCTACGACTCACCCGGACGGGACTATGTTTTCTCGGCTCCTTCGGCTCTATATAGTTTCGGATACGGACTTTCCTATACCTCGTTCGTTTATAAGAATCTCTCCACCGACAAAGACAAATACGAATTGAACGACACGATACACGCCACAGTAGAAGTAAAAAATACAGGGAAATACACCGGTAAAGAAGTAGTTCAATTATATGTCCGAGACAAAGCCAGTACCTATGTGACACCGGTAAAACAACTGCGCGACTTCAAAAAAATAGAATTAGCGCCCGGTGAAACCCGCACCGTACAACTTCAAGTACCCATCTCCGATCTCTATTTGGTCGACGAGAAAAACCAACGCTTCGTCGAAGCCGGCGAGTTCATTTTGGAAGTAGGACAAGCATCGAATAATATCATTTTGTCGAAAACTATCGTGGCGGGAGAACCATCGACGATCGGGAATGACGAAATCGTAAAACCTAAAAACAAAAAAAGTTCCCGCCAAATGGAAGTGAAAGGAGAAGTGCGTGACGTGCAGGCTACCCTCGTTCCCGATATGCAGATTATTGAAAAAAGCACCGGAAAAACCATTGCTGTTACCGACGCAAAAGGTCAGTTCAAATTCACTACCGGCAATCACGAATATCTCATCTTCAAAAAATCGGGATACCAAACTGTCGAAATAGAAGTAAACAACATGAATGTAATCAACATTACTGTAAACTACGGAGAAAACTAACGACCCTATTATTCATCTCATAAAAATTATTTATAATGAAAAGAGCACTTTCTATTTCTTGCCTATGGATTTGTCTTCTCGTCCTATCGAGTTCTGTAATCATGGGTCAAGACAACCATTTGGACATCACTCCCACTCCCCAAAGTTTGGTTCAGAAAAACGGACATTTTACTTTAAATTCCAAAACCTCTTTTGCCATTGGGAAAAACCAAAGAGCTGATTTAAAAAAAGTAGCGGCCTATTTCCAGTCAAAAATCCTATACTCCACAGGATACAATCTAAATATAAAAAACAGCGGAAGCTCAAACGCTATCAGTCTGCAAATAGACAAGTCGCTAAAAATAGGGAACGAAGGCTACCAACTGACAGTAACCCCCAAAAAGGTAATTGTCAAAGCCAAAACTCCGCAAGGAATCTTTTATGGCATGCAATCGGTTATGCAGTTGCTTCCTCCCCAAATCGAGAGCGAAACGATTATCGATAACGTAGCATGGGAAATCCCTTGTGTGGAAATCAAAGATGAACCCGCCTATGGATACCGAGGTATGATGCTCGACGTATGTCGCCACTTCCACGACGTGGAATTTGTAAAAAAACAACTCGACATCATGGCCATGTTCAAAATGAATTATTTCCATTGGCACTTGACCGACGACCATCTGTGGACCATAGAAATAAAAAAATATCCCCGTCTCGCCGAGGTTGGCTCTGTACGCCGGAATGCCGATGGAAGCATACATCGGGGCTTCTACACACAGGAACAAATCAAAGAAGTCGTTGCCTACGCAGCAGAGCGGTACATTACCGTTATCCCCGAAGTAGAACTTCCCGGACATGCACTTGCCGCTTTGACCGCATACCCCGAATATTCATGTACAGGAGGCCCGTTTGAACTACGCAACAAATGGGGCGTGGAAGACAACGTATATTGCGCCGGGAATGACAAAACTTTTGAATTCTTACAAGACATTCTCGAAGAAGTCATTCCTCTGTTTCCCGGCAAATTCTTCCATATCGGCGGTGACGAATGTCCCAAAGTAAGATGGAACGAATGCCCCAAATGCCAAAAAAGAATCAAAAACGAAAACTTGAAAGATGCCCACGAACTGCAAAGCTATTTCATTCACCGTATCGAAAAGATAATCCTTGCTCATGGAAAATCGATGATCGGCTGGGACGAAATTCTCGAAGGAGGACTGGCTCCATCGGCGACAGTGATGTCTTGGAGAGGAGAAGAAGGAGGAATTGCCGCCGCTTCTATGGGACACGATGTTATCATGACACCCTCCAAATGGATGTATATAGATCATGGACAAGGAGCTGTCGAAACCGAACCCATTGCCATTAGATTCGGACTCCCTCTCGAAAAGACTTATAGCTACGACCCCAAATCTCCAAAAATTCCAGAAAATTTGCGTCACCACGTTTTAGGAGCACAATGCAACATGTGGACCGAATATGCCGTAACCCCCGAGTATACCGAATACCTGTTATATCCCCGCATGCTGGCTTTGGCAGAATTGGATTGGACACCCAAAGAGAAAAAAGATTACAACTCTTTCACTCGTCGGCTCGACAATCAATTGATCCGACTCGATATGCACCACATCAACTACCACATACCCATGCCCGAAGGCCCTATGGCCGACCGTATTGCATATACCGAAAATACCACGCTGACGTTCCACAACAGCCGTAACTATTCTATGGTATATACGACCGATGGAAGTGATCCTCAAACAAATTCGACAAAATACGAAAAGCCGTTATATCTCAATAAAGATGTAACAGTCAAAATAGCCACTATGCTCCCCTCAGGGAAATTAAGTCCGGTACGCTCTATCGAAGTAGTTCACGAAAAGCTCATGCCGGCTACCGAAAAAAGCACCCAACCCGGTATCGAGTTGAGACGTACCGAGGGAAACCTCTATTTTGTAAAAGACCTCGATGGAGCGCATTGGAGTGCACCGAAGATTGTCAAAGATTTTGAATTCAAACCGGATATCGAAGACAAAGGAGCATACTGCTACACCGGCTACTTCGAAGTTCCCGCCGATGGCATATACTATTTTTCCTCCGAAATGGACGAACTGAGAATAGACGGAAAGGTCATCATCAGTAACGACGGTAAACTCATACGCCATTCTCGCACACGTAATTCCATCGCTTTGCAAAAAGGCAAACATGCATTCCAGCTACTGATGATTAACAACAACATCGGCGGCTATCTGCGCACATGGAACAACAAAGGTTTTATCTTGGCTCCCGAAGGGAACGAATTAGAACTACCCAAACCCGAAAAACTAACCCATTAATCAAAGATGCAAATTGAAACAACGGGGAAGTCCTAAGAGTAGGACTTCCCCGTTGTCATATTATCCATACGCCAACAAGTATATTTGTTTCTGCCCTCGGTTTACACTATCTTTGCCCAAAAGAAAGCAGCAAATGGACTCAGAAAAAATAAACCGGCTCATCGCAGAAAACAATTTGGAAAAAGCTCTTGCATACATCGACGAATGGCTCTCGAACCACTCGAAAGACGACAAGGCATACTACTTGAAAGGACTCGTCTTTTGGAAACAAGGAAACTGGAAACTCACAATTGAGAACTATCTGAAAGCCATAGAAATCAATCCAGACAGCCCGGCCAAACAAGCCTATGAAATGGTAATGAACATTATCAATTTTTCCAATCCCGATCTATACAATCCGTAATCACGGATTAAAAAATCAAAACAAACAAGGCCAAATATACCAGCATTTGCAAACCTTGTAAAATCCACGAAATCTCTCGTCGGGTACTATACACCCGATAACTAATCCACGTAGATAAAACCACATACAAAGGCAATAACATGACCAAAGCCCAAGGTAAAGCATCGCCAGCGGCTTTTTCGACAAATACAAACGTTGCTCGGTTCATCAACCACGGCCACGCAAAAACCGGCAAAGCCGTTATAAGAATTAAAATCTTGAACCAACCGGGAACTTCCCGTGACGACTTTTCTTTCTCCATACTATAAACACTCATTCAAACAAATAGAATCGGCAGACTGTAATCACAGAAAAACCGCAATCATATCTGTGCGATCTGTGTTTCCGCCTCCGGGCGCAAAGAGGATCGCCCCGTACAATCAATCCATTCTACACTTTATGCAAATATACAGAAAACAAGATTGAAAAGTGAAAAAGGTTGCAATATAAAAATTTGAGTGTACCTTTGTCCCGAAATTCAAACAATCAAAATTATGTCTACATATACCGAAGATACTCGTAAAGTAACGACTCACCGCCTGATGGAAATGAAACTCCGCGGCGAAAAAATTTCGATGTTAACCGCCTATGACTTTTCAATGGCGACTCTTATAGACCAAGCCGGAATCGATGTCATTCTGGTAGGCGACTCGGCATCCAATGTAATGGCCGGAAATGTAACGACTTTACCTATTACTCTCGACCAAATGATTTATCATGGGAAGTCGGTTGTCAGAGCCGTTAAACGTGCCTTAGTCGTCGTCGATATGCCATTCGGCTCCTATCAGGGCAATTCCAAAGAAGCTGTTGCCTCGGCAATCAGAATCATGAAAGAGACGCATGCCGACTGTGTAAAGATGGAAGGCGGAGCCGAAATCCGTGAATCTATCGAGCGCATACTCAGTGCCGGGATACCCGTTATGGGGCATTTAGGTCTGACACCACAATCCATTAACAAATTCGGTACATATACCGTTCGTGCTCGTGAAGAGGCAGAAGCCAATAAACTCATCGAGGATGCTCATCTTCTCGAAGAGATAGGGTGTTTCAGTCTTGTTCTCGAAAAGATTCCGGCAGCATTGGCCACCCGGGTAGCTCAGGAAGTAACCATTCCGGTCATCGGTATCGGAGCCGGTGGTGGTGTAGACGGACAAGTCCTCGTCATGCACGACATGTTAGGCATCAACAAAGGTTTTTCCCCACGGTTCCTTCGTCGATACGCCGATCTAAGTACAACGATCACCGAAGCGGTACAAGCCTACGTAAAAGACGTGAAAACACAAGATTTTCCCAATGAAAAAGAACAATACTAACTACTGTCATTGGAGAAAAACTACGTTTCAACTAATTATTCGATAAAATTCATCACGAACATTTCATAAACAATTATTTTCATGATTAAGAATCGCAATTATTCACTCGATTTATTGAGAGTTATTGCCTGTTACTTGGTCATTCAACAACATGCCAGCGAATTTTACTATATAGGAGAAGGAGGAACGGTTGTTACCGGAAGCAATACTTTTTGGATTGGTATCATAACCACATTATGCCGATCATCTGTACCTCTATTCGTCATGCTGTCGGGATTCTTGTTACTCCCTATGCAAGACAAAATTTCTACATTTTTTCGCAAGCGTTTCACCCGAATCGTATATCCATTCATCGCATGGTGTGTATTATATGCCGGATACTACGTATTAAGCCGTGGGGATTCTTTTAGCCAAATGGCACTTAATATTTTACACATTCCTGTGAATTTCGGGTGTGAAATAGGTCATTTATGGTATATTTACATGTTAATCGGGCTCTATCTGGTAACCCCGATTATTTCCCCCTGGTTACAACAAGCCTCTAAACGAGAACTGGAAGGATATCTCGGCTTGTGGATAATCACAAATTTTCTCCCGTACATTCATTTAGTTTATCCCGAAGTGCTTGGCGAAGCATTCTGGAACGACACACCGTTGCTCTATTACTTCACGGGATTCATCGGATACTTCATTTTAGGATATTATCTGAAAAGATTCGGCTATCCTTCTGCGGCATTATCTCGGATAATACTCATAGTCGGTTTCGCGCTCTCGGCCGGGATTTTCTGTTCACGTATCGATACGGTTCCCACTGTGCCTGAATTGGAGCTTAGTTGGGGATTCTGTACGGTAAATGTATTCCTGATGACATTAGGCCTCTTCTCTCTAATCGGCCGATTATCTTTAAAAGGGAAAAATGCAGCCTGCAAACTGCTGTCGGATATATCGATAAAAAGCTATGGAATGTACTTAGCCCACATTCTGTTTCTAAATTTCTATTATGGACTATTCAAGTCTATCTCGGATGCGGCCTATGTCACAATTCCCTTGATCGCCGTGTGTACATTTATTACGGTTTACATATTCGTATATTTGTTATCCTACCTGCCCAAAAGCAAGTATATCATAGGATAATTTATAAAACCTGTCATCAATAATAATGCCGCTTCTGATAAGAAAGCGGCATTATTATTTTTCGCAGAGAACGAGCTCCTTCTCATTCTTCGTTTTTCTTTAACAAGTCCCGAATTTCCGACAACAATTTCACCTCTTCGGAAGGAGCCGGGGCAGGAGCAGGAGCCGTTTGTTCTTCCTTTTTCTTTTCCGTTAACTTCGTCAAAAGTCGAATAAACAAGAAAATAGAAAAAGCAATAATCAAAAAGTCGAAGGTTGCTTGTAAAAAATTACCATAATTAAGTGTAACCGCAGCCTGTTCTACCCCATCGACTACTTCAGGCCCTTTCATCACCCATTTTAAATCTGTAAAGTTGACACCGCCGATCAGTAACCCGAGAGGTGGCATGATGATATCGGCGACAACCGAAGATACGATTTTTCCAAAAGCGCCACCGATAATTACACCGACAGCCATGTCGATGACATTGCCTCGCATGGCAAATTTTTTAAAGTCTGCTAAAAATGAACTTTTCATAATAGTACGAGTTATTAATATTAGATAGATTACTCAAACTCAACACAATGCAAATAAAGAAATTTTTCTTTTATTTTCACATTCACATACATTGTATTCAAAAAAAATATTTACCTTTGCATCGCAATTTTAGGAACAAAATATACTTGTATGAAATACAAAATTGCCTTTTTAATTGCGCTGCTTGCTTTGATGAGTTGTTGTGCGACACCTTGTGGTTGTTAAACAATATTACAAATGTAAATGTTTTTAAGAAAGCAGAACAAAAAAAGAAGAAAAAAGTAAGATGTTATTTTTTATTCAATAAACACTTAAAGTTTTATTACAATGATTAAAGTAGGTATCAATGGTTTTGGCCGCATCGGACGTTTCGTTTTCCGTGCAGCACAAACAAGAAACGACATCCAAATCGTAGGTATTAACGACCTTTGCCCGGTTGACTATTTGGCATACATGTTGAAATATGACACTATGCACGGACAATTCGATGGAACTATCGAAGCGAATGTTGAAAAAAGTCAATTGATTGTAAACGGAAAAACTATTCGTGTTACAGCCGAAAAAAATCCTGCCGATTTGAAATGGAATGAAGTAGGTGCTGAATATGTTGTAGAATCTACCGGTCTTTTCTTGACCAAAGAAAAAGCTCAAGCTCATATCGAAGCCGGTGCTAAATACGTAGTTATGTCCGCTCCTTCCAAAGACGATACTCCTATGTTCGTTTGCGGTGTTAACGAAAATACTTACGTTAAAGGTACTCAATTCGTTTCCAATGCTTCTTGTACAACCAACTGCTTGGCTCCTATCGCCAAAGTATTGAACGACAAATTCGGTATTCTCGATGGTTTGATGACTACCGTTCACTCTACTACCGCTACTCAAAAAACGGTTGACGGTCCTTCTATGAAAGACTGGCGTGGTGGTCGTGCCGCTTCTGGCAACATCATTCCTTCTTCTACGGGAGCTGCCAAAGCCGTAGGAAAAGTAATCCCCACTTTGAACGGAAAATTGACAGGTATGTCTATGCGTGTTCCGACTTTGGACGTTTCGGTTGTCGATTTAACAGTTAACTTGGCTAAACCGGCTACTTATGCAGAAATCTGCGCTGCTATGAAAGAGGCTTCCGAAGGCGAATTGAAAGGCATTCTCGGTTATACCGAAGACGCTGTTGTATCTTCTGACTTCTTGGGTGATACTCGCACTTCTATTTTCGACGCAAAAGCTGGTATAGCTCTGACCGACACATTCGTAAAAGTCGTTTCTTGGTATGACAACGAAATCGGTTATTCTAACAAAGTACTCGATTTGATTGCCCACATGGCAAAAGTTAACGGATAATTCTATTTCTCCGATAAAAAAGAAAAAGGCTGAACAGTTTGTTCAGCCTTTTTCTTTAATCCGACAGGTACACCCTCGTCATATACCCCGAAAGTATCCTTCTTATACCACGCCACACCTTTCGGATCACCCCTCTGTTTATATCATACATATATAACACCGTAACTATCCAAAAAGTTATTCAGCACAGGCAAAATCTCGCCGATGGCCTTTCCCATATTTCCAATAATTCTTACCGGCATATCGGTATATTGGGGCTCTATACCGCACATCATCGACACCGCTTTATGTTCTCTTTCCACTAATTCGATTTCACACATCAACATATAAGCTACTCCGTCGAACTCTATTTCATTCTCATACCTCACCCTCTTTCGTGGCGAATTTTCCCGTTCATAAGCTACCAACCAATGTGCTGCCGCTAATGATGCCAAAGCCGGAGCTTCCCATTCAATCGTTCTCATAACTTCTCCTATTCTGTTAGCACACTTCCATCAGGGTATATTCACACTGCATTTACCCGTTTTGTCTGTGTATCTCCTCCTTTTGTTTACAATTTTTATAGGCAATATACCCCGATGGAACATGGCTAACTATGTTAATTACTAATCTATTATTTTGTTTTTCAAAAAAAGTTTATACCTTTGTTTTGGTAATAAAACCACACAAATATACTACCGCTTTTATTGAAAAGCAAATTATTTATGGTAATTTTACCATATTATGAAAATAAAAATGTGAACGACTATGGAGAATGAAGCTAAAATAGAGAGAATCAAGACATTGATGGAAAACTTTGGAGTAACCCAGTCGGAATTTGCCAAACGCATATCGATCGATGCGTCCAACTTCTCGAAACACCTGACCGGAAAACTACCTGTCAGCGACTCACTTATCAACAGAATCGTCGCAGACTTGGGCGTATCGAAAGAATGGCTATGTACGGGTAAAGGATATATGTTTCGTCCCTCAGACAACGATGCACACTCTCATATACGCACATTAACTCTTCCCTCGGAAGCGATTATACCAGAAGCAAGAAATGGGGCGAAAGTATACGGTCTGGACGTAACCGCCGGTAATTTGGCGCGGGATCGCATGTTTACCGAAGATTTGGTAATCGGCAGTATAGACGTTCCTTTCATCAATCCCGATTGTAGCATTGTCAAAGTAAGCGGAGACAGTATGAAACCCGTTATTAACAATGGTGACATGATCGCAATCCGCGAAATAAAAAATCCCCAGCTTATCTTCTGGGGGCAAATCTACGTCATATTGCTGGAAGATTACCGCATGGTCAAATATATTCGTAAACACGATAATCCCGATAGGGTTATCCTACGCAGTGAAAACAAAGAATACGACGACATCGAAATCGAGAAAAAAGAAATTTGCGATCTGTTCATTGTCGAAAACATTATACGCATAGACAGCCGCATTTAATGACTACGAGAAATATATATAGCTCGCCCACAATACATTCACGAAAATTATGTCAACATTGGAAGAAATAACCATCGCCATGTCCCACGAGGACTTCGACACTTGGTCGACACTTACGGTCGGATTCAACTACACTAAAAGTCTGGTCATCTGTCTGACCTTTTACGATTATAAAAATGTACAACATCATACCTATGCGACAATCGAAAAAGACGAAGCAATGGCTATGTCGGAACAACTCAATGTAAAATTAACCGACTTACCCCAAACCATATGCAAACATTGCGGCGACACGTCGTATGTATTTGTACCGTCTGACGTAGAAGAACTTTTCAAAGATGTACTGGATTTCATACTCGACTGCGGCGCACATTATCGCATATCAAGAGATTAAAGATTACCCCCAAATATAGTCTCCATTTTTTCAAAAATTCAGGCTCAACATTCTGCCTGTCAAAACAAAAACACCCGGACATACCGACCCGACAAATAAAATTTGTTTCTACATTCGTTTATACTATCTTTGCAAATACAAAAATAGGGCGCGACTTGGTATAAAAAAACGAGCTTGTCCGTTTTATCTTATTCCTGTCTCTCTATTTTTGTAAAACAATCAAACCCGCCGTCACTCCAATGAGAAAGTTGTTATATATCGTTCTGTTCCTATCCGTCGGGAAACATTTGCAGGCGACAAATTACAATTGTCACACCGAAGCGGGACAACTACAATCTCTCATCGGGGAACAGCATCGGACAATTACGAATCTAACCGTCTCGGGAACAATCGACGTTCGCGATTTTGCTTTCATAAACGACTCCCTATTTCACTTAACCGACATAGACCTTGCAGATTGTACGATAGATGCATTCGAAAGTCGAGATATTTACCTCGGAAATCAAACCCGTTTCGATGCCAACTGTATTCCGGCAAACACATTCTTCGGATTTCAAGAGTTAACGACCGTACGGCTCCCCCGGAATACCGAAAAAATAGGAAAAGGCGCTTTCGCAGGCTGTACTAAACTAAAAAACATAGATTGGGGAAACAATTTACAAGAAATAGCAGGATTCGCTTTTTGCGACTGTTTCTCTTTGAACACATCGTTACCACAGACATTGGAAAAAATAGGCGAATATGCATTCAAACAATGCACCTCTTTTACCGGGATAGACCTCTCCCTGTCTGTCCTTTGTTCGATAGGGAACCAAGCATTTCTCAACTGTACCGCCTTATCCTCGATAACCCTACCCGCCTCGTTACAATCTATCGGCAAAGAATGTTTTGCCGGATGCTCGTCTCTGACGGGAATAACACTCCCTCAAAAACTAGAATCTATGGGTGAAGGTTGTTTCTCCCACTGTATCTCGTTAACAGAGGTCGATATAAAAGAATGTCCATTGGAAAGCTTGCCCCCTTACACCTTTGACCATTGTACAAAACTACTCTCCATACAAGCCCCCAATACCATAACAGAAATAGGAGAAGGCGCATTCTATTATTGCACATCGCTCACCAACTGTATTCTACCAGAGTCTGTCCGAACCATAGGCGATTATGCATTTGCCGGATGCAGTAGAATCGCAGGACTTTCTTTCCTGCCCGAAGGAACTGAAAAAATAGGTCGATGGCCGTTCTATGGCATGAAATATTTATTTTCCGCAAAAATACCGTCGACAGTCAAGACCATCGGAGACCACGCTTTCGATAATTGCACGAGATTGAATGTTATGTTATCCTATCCGACCGAGCCCCCGATACTGGGAGAAAATGTCTTTCGAAATGTTCCGCAAAAAGATTGCCGACTGGGAATCCCCGACGAAAGTCTATCTCTCTATTTGAATACGCCTCAATGGAAAGAGTTTGACATTCGTTATTTATCCGAGATAGATGAGCAGCAAATCGACAACAAGGCGTTGAAAGCATATTTCGAACAAAAAATACTCATCGTAAATTCGTACGAACCCATGCACCGCATAACCCTGTATACAATCGACGGACGCACAATATATCAAAAACAAGGCAAAACGACCGAAGCGAAAATCGATACTCAATCGTATTCGGGAGAAGTATTTATCCTTTCTGTACAAATAGAATCAGGGAAATACTATCATTTAAAATTAAGAAGAGTCAATTAACCAGAACCTGTCGATATTCATTTCAAAATGGGAAAAAATAAACTGAAAAAATTCGACGACCTGCAAGGCTACCCACATGTATTCCAATATCCTTTCTCTGCACTACAAGAAAAAGGATTTGAGATGCAAGGCAAATGGGGAAAACAATTCTTCAAAAACGAAAATCCGATAGTCCTTGAATTGGGCTGTGGAAAAGGCGAATATGCCGTAGGTCTGGCAAAACGTTACCCGCAAAAAAACTTTATAGGAATAGATATAAAGGGAGCCCGCATGTGGAGTGGAGCCAAACAGGCCCTCGAAGAAGGAATAAATAACGTAGCCTTTCTTCGTACCAATATAGAGTTGATCGATCGTTTTTTTGCCAAAGGTGAAGTATCAGAAATATGGATTACCTTCCCCGACCCGCAAATGAAAAAAGTGAGAAAGCGGCTCACTTCTACCCGGTTTATGCAACTATACCAAAATATTCTATCGCCCGAAGGTTTGATCCATCTGAAAAGCGACAGTCCGTTCATGTACACCTATACTTGTGAAATGGTAAAAGCAAACGGCTATCCCGTACAGGTTTCGACCGACGATCTCTACCATTCGGGAATAACCGACGACATACTGGAAATAAAAACTTTCTACGAGCAACAGTGGCTCGAACGGGGCATGAATATCAAATATATTCGTTTCGTCTGCCAACCCCGTGAACAATTCATCGAACCCGACGTTGATATTCCTTACGACACATACCGGAGCTTCAACCGGGGAAAACGTAGCGGTAAACAAAGCAGTCAAGAAAATACAACATCAAAATAACACGACAATATGCAACTATATCCGAAACTAATACTCGACGCACTCGCCAAAGTGCGTTACCCGGGCAACGGGAAAGATTTGGTCGCTAATGAAATGATCGAAGACGACATTCGTATCGACGGTAACAAAGTAAGTTTCTCCATCATTTTCGACAAGCCGACCGATCCTTTTATCCGATCGGTCGTGAAAGCCGCCGAAACTGCCATTCTCACTTTCGTAAGTCCAGAAGTAAATATCAAAGGAAATATAGCTGTAAAGGCAAGACAAACAGCTCGTCCGAACCCCGAGAATCCCTTGCCCGATGTAAAGAATATCATTGCCGTTTCATCGGGAAAAGGCGGCCATAGCCTCCAATTTAGCTGTGGCGTTGGCCCGCCAAGGGTATAAAGTCGGGCTGCTGGATGCCGACATATTCGGCCCTTCGGCTCCCACGATGTTCAATATCGAAGACACCGAAGTCTATACCGAGAATATCGGAGGACGCGATCTCATTCTCCCGGTCGAGCGATACGGCGTGAAGATTCTTTCCATCGGTTTTTTTGTTCGTAAAAACGATGCCGTACTCTGGCGAGGAGGAATGGCAAGTAACGCTTTGAAACAACTCATCACCGATGCCGCATGGGGCGAACTCGACTATTTTGTACTCGATTTGCCACCGGGAACCAGCGATATACACCTCACTTTGGTACAGACACTCGCTATCACCGGAGCGATTGTAGTAACCACTCCGCAAGAGGTTGCTTTGGCCGATGCCCGCAAAGGTATCAGTATGTTTACCGGAGATAAAGTAAACGTCCCTATACTGGGATTGGTCGAGAACATGAGTTGGTTCACTCCTGCCGAACTCCCGGAAAACAAATACTACCTGTTCGGTAAAGACGGAGGAAAACGACTGGCCCAAGAAACCGGAGTTCCTCTTTTGGGACAAATACCTATTGTACAAAGTATCTGCGAAAGCGGTGATGCGGGACACCCCGTGGCACTCGACGATACCATTACCGGATTAGCTTTCAAGCAACTTGCCGAAGCCGTCGTAAAAGCCACAGAGGAGCGCAATGCAACTAAACCCTCGACACAACGGGTAGAAGTTCATAAATAAAAAGCCCATACGACAAAGAGCCGCTATAAAATTTATAGCGGCTCTTTGTTTATATAGATTTGGGCTCAATCGATAATCAATGGGGATTGTTCAGTGTCTCCCCCTATACTATTTCACAGAACACCCCATAATGCTACGAAACACGGCTGGGGAGAAGGGAGAATACCCACAAAGTTCCGAAAGGGTAAAAAGCTGTTCAAAACGACACTTTCACCCCTTTCTCTCTGTGTAGCTCATAAAATCGAAGCAAGGGAGAAAAAGGAATACATCTCAACCTCTCCCCCCTGTGTTCCCGTAAGGGAATATAGGGGGAGTGCCCACAGGGCGAGGAGGTTAAAGACCCGACATAAACCGACTGATGAAATACTGTTTCCAGCTCCTCCGTCACTTCGTGACACCTCACCTATATGGCTAATGCCACACCCCGTAAGGCTACGGGGCACGGCAATGGAGGAGGTCAATAGCGAACTATCCTCTCCAAAAGCCGGACAAGCTCAACCTAACCGGAAACGTTTCTCCTCATAGCTAGCGGATTAAGTCCCTCTCATTCATCAACATTCAAGTCTATCCCCATGAATTTTCTACTGAACATAGACTCGTTGCAAACATTAAACAGACAACAACCGAGCGATCGTCTCCGGGTAAAGTTCATGTTCGACCGCATGAATGAGTCCGAATAACTCATCGATATCGTTTCCTTCGTACGGGATAGCCCGTTGGGCGATAATCCGTCCGCCATCTACCGTACGGTTCACATAATGAATAGTTACTCCGAACACTTTCACCCCGTACTCCATAGCTTGTTCTACGGCACGAGCTCCGGGAAAAGCGGGGAGCAAAGAAGGGTGTATATTAATAATCTTACCGCCGTAACGCGATAACAATGTATCCGAAATAATCCGCATATACCCGGCCAAACAAACCAAATCCACCCCGTTCTCATCGAGAAAATCGGCAATGACGGTCTCCATTTCGACCTTAGAAGCAAAAGACTTAGGGTCGAAAGTGAAAGACTTCACACCATGACGTGAAGCTCGTTCTACGACACGAGCCGAAGGTTTATCGCAAACCAAAGCCACTGTTTCGGCCGGGATCTTACCCTGCTCGCAAGCAGTCACAATCGCTTCAAAATTACTGCCGGTTCCACTGGCAAATACGGCAAGACGCTTTTTTCGGGACATAAATTCTTTTTTAGAATGGGAACAACAAAGGTAAAATAAAAATCATAACTATCCCCATAATAATCTGTAAAGGCAAACCCACCTTTATATAATCCATGAAAGTATACTGACCGGCAGGCATAACCAGCGCATTGGGTGGCGTAGAAAACGGAGAAGCGAAACACATGCTCGCCCCCACGGCAACAGCGAATAAAAACGGATAAGGACTCACTCCGATCTGTAATGCGGATTGCATGGCGATAGGAGCCAATAAAACGGCTGTTGCCGTGTTACTGATGAACATCGTCATCAATGAAGTCGTAAAATAGATACCAGCCATTAAAGCCAAAGGCCCGTAACCGCCCAAACCACTAACCAAACTATTCGATATATATTCCGATGCTCCCGTCTTTTCCAAAGCCAACGACATGGGAAGCATGGCGGCGATAAGAACGACACTCTCCCAGTTAATTGTTTTATAGGCTGCCTCCACATTCCTGAAACAACCGGTCAATACCATAAGTATCGCAGCAATCATCACAGCCGTAACCGGAGCCACTGGTATAGAATCGAACACCATCATAAGAATCATTAAAAGCATAATCGCAGCAGCAATCGGTGCTTTATAATCGAGAGTAACTTTCGCGGCTTCGCTCAACGGCTGGCCGAGTACCACCCAATCGGAATCTTCCGAACTCAACCGAGCTATATCCTTCCATGTACCTTGCACGAGCAAAACATCGCCCGACAACATCTTCACATCTTTCAAATCATGCAATATATAATCGTTCTTTCTCCTTATGCCCAATACATTGACATTGAATTTTTCCCGAAATCCCGAATCTCCAACCGTCTGTTTCAACAAACGTGACGAGGGCATCAAGACAATCTCGGCGATACCTATGTCATAAAAAGCCAAATCGGAAGTCAAGTTACCCTTACCGTCTTCGATGGTATGGGCATCCAATAATACCAAAGAAAACCGAGAAACAAATTCCCTCACTTTTTCGAAATCGCCATTCACATACAACACATCGCCGGAGCGTAATACAGTACCCGGATCGGCCAATTTCTGATTGACCGTTTTCAACAATCGGGACTGCGACGAAACAGTGCGCCGTACCTCCAATATATTCAAATGATATTGTTGGCGAATATTATTCTCGTCAATCGTTTTGTCGGCGACTATCGATTTTTCGGGGATTTGTATCCGAAACAAATTCTCGGAAAGCTGATATTCCCTTGCCAACTCGTTCAAAGATTTATTCTTGTTTTTACTATCGGACTTTTCGGTTCCCCGTTTAGTTAGGAAAATTTTACTCAAAGGCATCAATACGACCATTCCTACAAAAACACAAATCAAACCGACCGGCAAGAAAGAAAAGAAAGTAAGCGGTTCAAAACCGGCATTGGTCAAGGCATTCTGTATGACAAGGTTCGGCGGAGTACCTATCAACGTCATCATACCTCCCATACTGCTGGCAAAAGCCAAAGGCATAAGCAAGCGACTTGAATTTATATGAGCGTTGGCAGCCAGACTCACGACAATAGGCAGCATCAAGGCTACCGTACCCGTATTACTCACAAAAGCTCCGATAGCCGAAGTAACCAGCATGACCAAAATAAAAAGCCTTGTCTCGCTCTTACCTGCCAACTGCAATATCTTTCCGCTTATCATCTTCGCCAACCCGGTTTGGAATATCGCACCACCTACTACGAAAAGACCGATCATCATAATCACGACCGAATTGGAGAATCCGGACAACGCCTCATCGGGAGTAAGAATGTGGAAAAGCAACAACAAAACCAAAGCGCACAAGGCTACCACATCAGAGCGTATTTTACCACTCACGAAAAACACCGCCGATAAAGCTAAAATTACTAACGTTACAACCATTCAACCAATTTTTTAATACACCTATATCTTTTCTTGACAAGAATAACAATCATGAATCAATCCGTATTCCCTTATTTCACAATTTATCCACACAAATTTAAGAAAATTTTTCAAGGCAGTCAAGCTCTGAATTTCTTAAAAAGGCTTGTCTCTCAAACATATAACAACAGCACCCGAAAGGCTATACAGACAGTCTTTCGGGTGCTATTACCCTTTTGGAGAAAATACATTATTTCACTTCCCAAGTCTCCCCGGTCAACAAAAATTCACGCAAGGAGGAATAAGGTACTTTCGAGGTTACCTCTTTTACTTGTCTATCCACCTCTTCGTCATATACAGGAGCCTCCACATTACGAATCACACCTATCGCCAAAGGCAGTTCATGTCCGTCCATCATCGCAAGACTTTGATGTAAGAAATTATCGGGAGACTTGGCATCATGTACCAAAATATCATCGAGAGTCACACCGTTCTCCCCGATAGTCACAGCCTTTAATTTGTAACCGTCCAGCACGAGGCCTCGATTATTGTCTTTCCCGAAAATCATCTTTTCACCATGACGCAAATGAACAGTCCGGTCGGCACGAAACTCTTTATCAGCCACATAACTGTGAATATTATTATTGAAAATCACACAATTCTGCAACAGCTCCACCACCGACGTTCCTTTATGGCGGGCAGCTTCTACCAATACTTCTTGCGAAACAGACATCTCCACATCGAGCGAACGAGCGAAGAATGTTCCTCTCGCCCCGAAAACGAGTTCTGCCGGAATGAAAGGATCTTCCACCGTCCCATAAGGAGACGATTTAGTAACGAAACCTCGATCGCTCGTCGGGGAATATTGGCCTTTCGTCAAACCGTATATCTTATTATTCATCAAGACCACATTGATATCCACATTCCGACGTACCGAATGAATAAAATGGTTCCCACCGATAGCCAGACAGTCGCCATCTCCCGAAATCTGCCATACCGTCAGATCAGGATTGGCCGTCTTCACCCCGGTAGCCACAGCTGCGGCACGACCATGAATCGTATGAAAACCATAGGCATTCATATAATAAGGCAGACGCGACGAACAGCCGATACCCGAAATCACCACCGTTTCGTGGGGAGGCACTCCCAGTGTCGCCATAGCTCTCTGCAACACAGCCACGATAGAATGGTCTCCACAACCCGGACACCAACGTACATATTGGTCGCTTTTAAAATCCTTTGCCGTATATTCCTTTTGTTCTTCCATATCCTATTCCTCCAAAAGCTTTGAAAAATGCGCCATCAACTCACTCACCATGAACGGCTGTGCCTGAATTTTATTATATCGCAAGAAATTCACACCCGGAACTTTCCCTGACAAATACGATGCAAACTGCCCGTTATTCAGCTCGCAAACGACCACTTTTTTATATCGCCGTAATATCTCCTCGGTATTCGCGGGCAACGGATTGATATAATTGAAATGAGCGAAAGCCACAGGTTTCCCTTCTGCATTCATAGCTTCCACGGCAGAATACAAATGTCCGTAGGTTCCGCCCCAACCGACAACCAATAAATCGGCAGAAGAATCGCCCGACACCTTCAACAAAGGAATATCGGTGGCTATACCGTCGATTTTCTGCTGCCGGGCACGAACCATCTTTTCATGGTTGACAGGGTCAGTAGAAATTGCGCTAGTCTTATAATCCTTTTCCAATCCTCCGAGCCGGTGCATGAAACCCTCTGTTCCAGGTTTCGCCCAATAACGTACGGCTTTTTCGTTACGGTCGTATGGTTTCCACGTACCTTGTTGTTCCGGCATAACATAATTGGGCTTTATCTCCGGATATTCATCGATTTCCGGAATACGCCATGCCGAAGAGCCATTTCCAATAAATCCGTCGGTCAACAAGATAACGGGAGTCATGTGCTCCAAAGCGATTTTAGCCGCTTGAAATGCCATATCGAAACAATCGGTCGGTGTAGAGGCAGCCACCACTACCACCGGACTCTCGCCATTCCGCCCGTATAAAGCCTGCAACAAATCGGTCTGCTCGGTTTTCGTCGGCAATCCCGTGGACGGTCCACCTCGCTGAACATCGATAATGACCAAAGGCAATTCCGCCATAACGGCCAAACCTATACCCTCGCTCTTCAATGCCAAACCGGGCCCCGACGTGGAAGTCACTGCCAAATTTCCGGCGAACGAAGCCCCGATAGCCGTACAAACACCGGCTATCTCGTCCTCCACTTGAATGGCCTTTACCCCTAAATCTTTCCGCTTGGCCAACTCATGCAAAATATCTGTGGCCGGGGTAATGGGATAACTTCCTAAGAACAAAGGCAATCCCGACTTTTCAGATGCGGCTATCAACCCCCATGCGGTAGCCGTATTTCCGTTCACATCGGTATAAATACCGGGCTTCACTTGCGCAGACTCTACTCGATAGGTCGAGACCGAAGCATGTATGTTGTTCCCATAATTATACCCGTCGCGCATAACTTTGGCATTAGCCTCGTAAATAGCCGGTTTCTTGGCAAATTTATTTTTCAATAAATGTTGAGCTTGTTCCAAAGGACGGTCGAACAACCAACAGACAAGCCCTAAGGCAAACATATTTTTACACCGGACAATCGATTTATTATCCAATCCCGAATCGGCCAATGAATCTTTCACCATTTGGGTAATCGCTACCGGAACGATTTGTGCATGAGAAAGACCCGCCTCTTGAATGGGATCTTCCGTCGTAAACGCCGCCTTCTCCAAATCGCTGGCCCGGAAACTATCCGAGTCGATGATAACTACACCACCTTTTTTCACATAGCGAGCATTTGTTTTTAACGCGGCCGGATTCATGGCAACCAATACATCGGCTAAGTCTCCCGGAGTGTGAACGCCTTTCCCTATATGAACTTGAAAACCAGACACTCCCCCTAACGTTCCTTGCGGAGCACGTATCTCTGCCGGATAATCGGGGAATGTAGAAATTTCATCACCGATACCGGCCGAAACATTGGAAAAGATATTCCCGGCCAATTGCATTCCGTCACCGGAATCGCCGGAAAATCGTACCACGACTTCTTCCAATACTTTCACTTTTGTTTTTTCCGTCATGTTTATATTACAATTTTAATCCAACATGATATATTTCAATTCCAATATTACTATTTTAGCAAAGATAGTGTTTTTTTGTAAGCATTTGAAATATTTTCATAGAAATATGTAAGTTCCCTATCTATTCATTATTTTAAAAGCTGTTCCGATAAAAACAAAGCATCTTTTCAAAACATCGACATAAAAAGAGCCATATCATAATAAGGCAATCCCAACCGTATGCTCAACTCCTTATAAGTCAACTTTCCACCGAACAAATACACGGCATTCCGAAGTCTTTCGTCCGACTTTATATGGCCATAGAGCATGGCAGGGTCATTCAAATCGATCAATACCGGAACTAATAAATTGCTCAACGCCATCGATGCCGTTCGGGCAACGGCAGATCCAACGCTCGACAAGCAATAATGCAAAACACCGCATTGCTCATACACTTTATTACAAGGAGCCTCGCTACAACTCGACGTTTCGAAACAGCCTCCTTTATCCATACACAAATCGAACAACAATGCCCCTCGTTTCATCATCTCGATATAGCTTACTCCTAAACGGCCTCCCTCCGGCACTTCCGTGCCAATAACCACATCGGCCGAGCGCATGGCGTTTTCCAAGACATGAGGGTGCATATTGGAAGTAAAGATAGAAGGACTCACTTCCAACTGAGTAGCGTTTAAACGATAAAAATCATTATCGAATACCCTCACCAAAGCACCCAATCCACAAGCGGCACGAGCCGCCGCACGGCCTGCAAGGCCTCCTCCTATAATCAAAACCTCCGAAGAGGCGACCCCCGGGATACCCCCTAGCAAAACACCCTTTCCTCCACTCCGGTTACTCAACAATTCCGAAGCCAACACAATGGCTGCACGACCGTCAATTTCGTCCAATATATCGGCAAAAAGATAACGGCCTCGCTCATCGGTTATCAAATCTATCGCGACTGCCGTAACTTTCTTTTGCATCAATATGCGCACGACCGAAGCCGATTGATATTGAGGCTGCAACAACGTGAGCAGAAACACCCCCGGACGTATCATAGCAGCCTCCTGTTCATTCAACGGAGTAATTTTAAGAACGACATCGCATCTGAAAACTTCTGAGGCTGTTGTCGCTTGCGCCCCAGCCTCGGTATAATGTAAATCGGAATACTTGATACCCTCGCCGGCTCCGCTTTCCACAAAAACGCGATACCCCTCTTTGGTCAACAAGGCAACCCCCTCGGGCGTCAGAGGGAATCGTTTTTCCCCTCCGTTATGTTCCGCCGGTAGCCCTATGGACAAACGTCTGTTACCGGTCTTCGTTCCCCACAATTGTTCTTGGGGTGCGACCCCTACATTCGATTTACAAGCAAAGCTACCAGCCATAACCACGAAGTTTAAATTTATAAAGACGAATTTACAAATATACTTCGGTAAAAACCAGAATTATATATTTATATTTCATCGGCTCTATCTTCATAAGTAGAATTTTGCATCAAGACAGCCAGTCGATGCACAGCCTCGTCGACCGAATCGGGCGATTCATACCCATCGGCATCGAAACGATAATCGGCTTGCCGGTAATAAGACTCGCGGCGATTCAACATCTCGGTAATGTACTCATACAGTTCCTCCGGCGTTTTACCCGCCACCAACGGGCGTTTTACTTTTGCATGGGACAAGCGTCTGTACAACGTCTGTACAGAAGCGGCCAAATAAACCGTGACTCCCCGGTGACGCATGTACTCCATGTTATCGAAAAAACAGGGCGTGCCACCGCCCGTAGCGACCAACACATTGTCAAACTCCGCTACCTCATGCAACATACGACGCTCTATACCCCTGAAACCTTCCTCTCCCCGTTCGGCAAACAAATCGGATATCCGTTTCCTGTATCTAGATTCGATATAAGCATCGAGGTCGATAAACTCGACATTCAAAAGCTGAGCCGCCCGACGTCCCAATGTCGTCTTGCCTGCCGCCATGTATCCAACCAAAAACAAAGGCTTCATTTCTTAAAAGTATTCGATATCGTATTTGTCTCTGTCTGTCCGTTAGCGACCAGAGCATCATGCTTCGCTCTCCAAGTCTCTCCGAACTGTCGAAATTCAAACTCCGACAAAGAGTGAATCAACGCCTGTTTATCCGCTTCTTTCAAAGGTGACTTTGCAATAAAGTCCAAAGCCGTTTGTTTCCCCTCCAATCCCGATAACAAGACCGATTTGTTCAACAGATAGTCTATATTCGCCGGATCCTCCGTTAAATAACTCTCATACAAAGACAAGGCTTCTGACAGTTGTTTCTCGGCATCTGCCTTGTCCCCCCGGTCATAAGCGATAAACCCTTTTACCGTATAAAAATAAGCCTTCATACGGTTTTTCCCCGTTTCTCCTATTTTTTCGATAGCGGCCGAAGCTGTCCGGTAAGCACTGTCCGGACGCCACAAATTCAACTCGTTCAACACCTTCCCGAAATATACATCTATATTTTCGCTATCGGCATCAAGAGCTTGCTCCAATAATCTCTGAGCTGCCAGACAATCATCGATAGTCACGGAATCACTCCCCAGCAAAACTATCGCTTCTTTATATAAACGCACACTTTCCTCCTTGTCGCTCTTGCCGGGAGCACACCCGATCAGGCCAAACAAGACTACCGATAAAATTCCGTATATACCAATTCTTCTCATCGCTATTCGATTATGCCACGGAGAATCGGCTTATCGGCAACATAAAAGAAACATCGCACCGGCTTATCTCCGCTAACGTGCGTAAAGATACGACAATTTTTATATTTTTGTACCCGTCATTTATAACGATAACCGAATCATGGCCAAATACAAATATTATGTCGTATGGGAAGGGCGTGCCCGTGGAATTTTCGATTCTTGGGAGGAATGCAAGGAACAAGTCGACAATTTCAAAGGAGCGAAATACAAAAGTTTCGACAGTTTGGAAGCCGCTACCGAAGCCTTCCGCAATGCCCCCGACGATTATTTCGATGTCATACGTAAAATAGGCGAACACTCCCGTGACAAACTGTCTGCTCCCATCTTACCCCCTTCGGTTATCGCCGACAGTCTATCGGTCGATGCGGCTTGTAGCGGAAACCCCGGAAAAATGGAATACCGGGGAGTAGACACGAAATCGGGAATCGAACTGTTTCATGTAGGCCCTCCGGAGCAAGGTACAAACAACACAGGAGAGTTCCTCGCCCTCGTTCATGGGTTGGCCTACTTGCAACAGCGAGACTCCGATATACCCATCTATTCCGACAGCCATAATGCCATACTATGGATTAAACAAAAAAAATGCAAGACCAAACTAGCCCCCAACGCAGCCAATGCTCCCATATTCGACCTTATCGCACGGGCAGAACGCTGGCTACATACTCACGTCTATGCCAATGCCATCATCAAATGGGATACCGAGAAGTGGGGTGAAATCCCCGCCGATTTCGGCAGAAAGTAAAAGGAACGGTTACAAGATACAAACAAAAGAACCCTGTTATTTTCCGGATTTAATAAAACGGGGCGGTATGATTTTTTTCATACTGCCCCGTTTTTATACGATTTAATTCAATCCTCAATCGATAATATCGAACCCGCAATAAGGAACCAACACTTTGGGTATCTTTATACCTTCGGGGGTCTGGTTATTCTCCAATAAGGCTGCCATGATACGGGGCAATGCCAAAGCGCTACCGTTCAACGTATGGCACAAATACGTTTTCTTATCGGCTCCACGATAACGGCATTTCAACCGATTGGCCTGATAGCTTTCGAAATTGGATACCGAGCTGACTTCCAACCAACGTTTCTGTGCGGCAGAATATACTTCGAAATCGAATGTTATGGCCGAGGTAAAACTCATATCGCCGCCACACAAACGCAAAATATGCCACGGCAATTCGAGGCGTTCCACCAGACTCTGTACATGAGCTTTCATCTCTTCCAAAGCTTCATACGAATGGTCGGGGTGTTGTATCTGCACGATCTCCACTTTATCGAACTGATGCAAACGATTCAATCCCCTCACGTCTTTTCCGTACGAACCGGCTTCACGACGGAAGCAAGCCGAATAAGCCGTATTCTTAATCGGTAGATCCGATTCATTGAAAATCACGTCACGGTAGAGGTTCGTCACCGGAACTTCGGCTGTGGGAATAAGATACAAATCGTCTTCGTTGCAATGATACATTTGGCCCTCTTTGTCGGGTAATTGCCCTGTACCGTAACCGGAAGCGGCATTCACGACATAAGGAGGTTGTATTTCGAGGTAACCGGCCTCGCGAGCGGCATCCAAAAAGAACGAAATCAAAGCCCGTTGCAACCGAGCGCCTTTGCCTTTATACACAGGGAATCCTGCACCGGTAATCTTCACACCCAACTCGAAATCGATTAAATCGTATTTCTTGGCCAAATCCCAGTGCGGAAGCGCATCGGCGGGAAGTTCGGGAATCACTCCGCCGGTCTTTTCCACAATATTGTCTTCGGCAGTACGGCCTTCGGGTACTCCGGCATACGGCACATTGGGAACAGTCAATAAAATATCGGTACTCTCTTTTTCTGCAGACACCATCGACTCTTCCAACTCTTTGGTAGACTCTTTAATGGTTGCGGTCTTCATTTTCACAGCTTCGGCTTCCTCTTTTTTACCGGCTTTCATAAGTTGTCCGGTCTGAGCCGCCAAGACTTTCAATTCGGCCAACTTCCCGTCCAACTCGGCCTGAGATGCCCGACGTATTTTATCCAATTCAAGAACCCGGTTTATAGCTTCTTTGCCATCGAAATGTTTAATTGCCAAACGACGAATCACCTCTTCGGGATTCTCCTTAATAACACTTAGTGTAAGCATAGTTCAATTCTAATATTTATTCTGTATTAAGCCAACAGTTCTTTTACTTTCGCAGAAATAGCGCGGCCATCGGCACGCCCTGCCAACTGTTTGGTAGCTACTCCCATCACCTTCCCCATCTCTTGCGGAGTAGTAGCTCCTACCTGAGCGATAATCGCTTTCAACGCTTCGGTCAACTCTTCCTCGTTCATCTGCTTCGGCAAATAGGTTTCTATGACAGCTGCTTCGGCCAATTCCGGTTCGGCCAAATCGGGGCGATTCTGCTCGGTATAAATCTGAGCGCTTTCCTTCCTCTGCTTCACCATCTTTGCCAATATCTTCATCGCCATGTCGTCCGTCAATTCTCCGTCGGCGCCTTTGGCTGTTTTTGCCTCTAAAAACTCTTTCTTAATTCCCCGCAGGGCTTCCAATCTCACTTTGTCTTTTGCCAGCATGGCACTTTTAATGTCGTTGCTGACCTGATCGAATAAATTCATAATCCTATATCTATTTTATAGTTTTCGATTAAAACCTTATGGTACGACGGCCACTACCGTTACTCTCCTCTTTTTTCTCCGAACCGTCGAAATTATCGCGGAAATCTTTCGGACGGTCATAAGCGGGTGTCTTATCCAACTTTTCTAACAAATCGTTATCATCGAGTTGATCGGGTTTCAAAACAATATATTGCGATTGAGCGATATGCTCGTCGGCATCACCGCCATATTCCCCTTTGAACGTCAAGTCAGATACCTCGAATCCCGTAGCCAAAATGGTAATTTTCACGGCCTTGCCCAAAGAAGAATCGTGAGTATATCCCCAAATAACATTTACTTTCTTCTTGAAACGCAACATAAACTCGCTCAACTCTTTGGACTCCTGCATACGAAGCTCCTCCCCCTCTTCGGGTGAAAAATAGAGATTGAACAGTACTCGTTCCGCTCCATAAATATCGCTCTCTTTCAAAAGAGGAGAAGTCAGTGCATTTTGGATCGCACGGCTCATGCGATGCTCACCCTCGCCAGATCCGGTACTGATTACAGCAGCTCCTCCGTCTTTCAGTGTCGTGCGTACATCGGCGAAATCAAGGTTGATTTTTCCATCTTTCGACACCAGCTCGGCTATACTCCGGGCTGCATTCGACAACGAATCGTCCGCTTTGGCGAAGGCGGTCGTCCAAGAAAGATCGGGATATATTTTACACAATCGCTCGTTATTGATCACCAACAAAGCATCGACATGCTTCCGCATTTCCTCCACACCGGCGAAAGCCTGTAATATCTTCGGTTCTCCTTCAAAGAGAAACGGGATTGTCACGATGCCCACTGTAAGCACACCCTTCTCCTTAGCAATACGGGCAACCACGGGAGCGGCTCCCGTTCCGGTTCCTCCGCCCATTCCGGCCGTAATAAAAGCCATGCGTGTATTATCGTCGAACAAGGCTTCGACTTCGGCGGCACTCTCTTCGGCCAATTTCTTAGCGACCTCCGGAATGTTTCCGGCTCCCTCACCCTTAGCCCCCAACTGAACTTTTACAGGAACAGGCGAATTTCGCAACGCTTGTGCATCGGTATTACAAAGAACAAAACTGACACCACCTATACCTTGATGGTACATATGATTCACGGCATTTCCTCCGCCTCCGCCGACACCTATCACTTTAATCTTTGCCGGTTCGTCCTGTTTTTTTTCATCAGCTCCGGGAACAATAAAATCGGGTAACTGAGGATTATTTATATCTAATTCGTTCATGATGTTCTCCATTTAAAAATTATCGTTTTCATCATCGAGCAGGTTTTCGGCCTTCTTCACCATCTCTTTCAATTTTCCGAAGAGCCCCGACCCCTTCACTTTCTCCTCTTTTTCTCGCTTCTTACGTTCCTTTTCTTCTCGCTTTGCATCTGCGGCTTCCCGTTTCCGACGCTCTTGTTCTGCTTTCTCCTGTGCCTTCTCTTGTGCCCTTTTCTCCTTTGGGCTCAACGGCTTTACTTCTTCATGTGGCTCGTCTTCCGGCTCATCGACAACCTTGGGCAAGACTTCGACGCAATTCTCTTTTCCGCAATAAAGCAACCCCAAAATCTGCAAATAGTCGGCACTCTTCGATTGGGAAGCCACATCTAACAACATATCCTGACGAAGAGCTCCTTTCCTCACACGAATATCGCACTTCTCTGCGATAAGTTCCGCCAGATTGGACAGTTTGGATGCGCCTCCCACAATCACCATACCGGCTCCTAAACTTTTACGGTCACATTTCGCATACTCGAAGTGAGCATTGACATTGGCCACGATCTCCTCGATACGAGCTTTGACTACCTTCGACAAATCCAAACTTTTTATTTCAGACGAACTCTCTCCCCGAAGCGTAATGTTCGATTCTTCGCCCATTACCTTAGCAGAGCCCAACCGCACTTTAAACGACTCGGCCTCCGGTTCGGTAACTTTCAATGTCATAATATCGCGGGTAATGTTATACCCTCCTAACGGTATCGTAGAAAGATAGCGCAAAAGCCCGTCCTTATAAATCGAAACTGTCGTCGTTTCCGCACCGAAATCGACCAACATGACTCCAGCTTGGCGGTCTTCGTTACTCAACGCCACATAAGCAGTAGACAACGGAGTAGGAATATAACGCACTACCGAAGGCTCGCCAGAGAAACAACGAGACACACTTTTTTTCAAATCGTCACGAGCCACGATCAACTTCAAACTCATTTTCAGATTCGAGCCCTCGATTTCTTCTCTGCCCGATTTAGGTTTATCATCGACAAGTACTCCGGTACGAACGACCTCCAATATATCGGCTCCAGCAATAGGCATTTCCCGGGCTTCCTCCTGCAAGCGTTTGATAATGTCCTCCGTAATGGGAGTTCCTTCGGGATAATCTCGGCTTATCATGTGGTCTTCGGCATGTAAAGATTGTCCCCCGATTCCCACATACACCTGTTTGATTTTTTTCGAAGCGCCTATACGGTTATTCAATTTCCGTATCAAACGTTTCACTTTCGATGAAACTTCATCGGGATTAACGACGAAACCTCGCTTCACACTCCCGGTCAATGGTTCGGTATCTACTCCCAGCACAGTAACGACTCCTTTCAGAGAACGAGTTCCTATCGCGCCTGTAATCTTCGAGCTTCCTATCTCGACAGCTACTATGTATCTTTCCGTATCCATATATATTGTTACTTTTATTTCATTTTTTCTTTCGGGTACAAACGACTTGATTCTTAAATTTCAACGAAACCGTATCGTACATCGCCCAACCGGCTTTACTGAATACCTTTTTATAAACCAGCATCAAGTTATCCAATTTCGTTTCAAAATCCTGTACCGAGCCTAACAAAATGGTTTGGCCTCCCACTCTGGGAACCAACTCTACTTCATGACGCTCATTGACATAAATTTGTTCAATTTGAGCATTCCAAAACCGATGATTATAAATATACCGCGCCAACGGCAACATATCCCGATAGGTCAACACACTGTCCACTCGTCCCGTCACCAAAGGTAGATGCGCTTGATATTGAGTCCTGACAGCCATACGCTGCCCCTCTGCATCGACGTAGTAATTTCCGTCGTCAGCCATCACCCGCATAATCGGGACACGCTGTGTCACTTCCACACACACAGTTCCGCCTACTTTTTTATAACATTCGACCGAGCCCAACACCCCGTTCGACATAAGTGTGCGCTCCATCTTTTCAGTATCGATTCCTCCCAAAGGTTTCCCGCAAGGATCCATCTCGAAATCCTCGATATAGTTATATACATCGGCTGGTGAGATATAATGCAATACAGCACTGTCGGTTATCTCCACTTGTAAGTCCCTGCATTTATCCTCCGCTGCATAGGAGCGTAAAAAAAAGAACGAGACAAACAGATAGGATACCAACACTACCATCAACAAAAATCTCAACAGTACTTTCATTTCGACTCTACGATTGCCGCTATTTCAGGGAGCAAACGGTCTATATCGCCGGCCCCCATCGTCAATAAAATGTCAAAGTTACACTCTTTTATCCGTTCTAACAACTTTTCACGCAAACAAAGTTCTTTATTTCTGCATGTTATCTTGTCAAAAATAAGTTTCGAAGTTACGCCCGGTATCGGTAACTCTCTCGCCGGATAAATGTCTAACAGAAAAACCTCGTCGGCAAGGGACAGCGCCTCGGCAAACTGCGGAGCGAAATCGCGAGTACGGGAGTACAGATGAGGCTGGAAAATCACCGACAACCGGTGGCCGGGATAAAGAGCCTTCACAGAACGGATACTGGCTTTCAATTCATCGGGGTGATGTGCATAGTCGTCTATCATTACCCTGTCGGGACGTCTCACCCAAAACTCGAACCGGCGCTTTGCACCCTTGAACGAGGCCATAGCTCTCCGCAGATCGTCGCCAGACACTCCATTCAACCACGCTATCGCCATAGCAGCCACCGCGTTTTCGATATTTATCTCCACGGGAACACCCAGCTCTATATCTGCGAAAACCCCTTCCGGCGTCACACAATCAAACACGATGGTTCCATCGCCTATACGTATGTTACCGGCATGAAAATCACCCCCGTCACGAGCCGAATAAGTATATATTTTTACATTCTCCTTTACGCTGGGAACCAGCTTGATACCTTTCTTCATAATCAAACAGCCACCCGGCTGTATCAGCGAAGTGAAATGAGCGAAACTCTCCAAATAAGCCTCCTCGGTTCCGTAAATATCCAAATGATCGGGATCGGTTGCCGTAACGACAGCCATATAGGGATGCAGCCAATGGAACGAACGGTCATATTCATCGGCCTCGATTACCGTAAACGGCGACTGTTCCGACAGAATAAGGTTACTGTTATAATTACGAAGAATACCACCCAAGAACGCCTTGCAACCTATCGGAGACTCAAGAAAGATATGAGCAACGATACTCGATGTCGTGGTCTTGCCATGAGTGCCGGCAAAGCACAGACCTCTGCTCGATTGCGTAATCAGCCCCAACAACTCGGCACGCTTTACCACTCGGAAACCATGCTCCCTGAAATAAACCAATCCGGTATGACTTGTGGGAATCGCCGGAGTATAAACGACCAAAGTCGTCTCGGGATTCCGACAATAATCGGGTATCGACTCTACCGACTCTTCATAAACAATTTCCAGCCCCTCGGCTTTAAGTTCGGTAGTCAGGGGTGACTGCGTGCGATCATAACCCGCGACTTTATATCCCTTCGCCAAAAAATACCGGACCAATGCACTCATGCCGATACCTCCGGCTCCTACGAAATAAAGAGATGTATACTGTTTCATTTTTTATTGACTATATCAAAAATTATATCGGCTATCCGGGCTGCCGAATCACGCTGCGCCAACGCCGCGATTTCCCGGCTCATCGAAGTCAGAGATTCCTCATCGTGAACCACCGACAAAGCACAAGGCATCAACCGTTGGCGAGCCTCGGTATCCCGCACGAGAATCGCCGCTCCTTTCGACGACAAGGCTTCGGCATTTTTAGTCTGATGATCTTCCGCCACATTAGGCGACGGTACTAAAATCACAGGCTTCCCAAGTAAACAAAGCTCCGATATGGAACTGGCTCCCGCTCTCGAAATAACCAAATCGGCTGCCTTGTAGGCCAAATCCATGCGTGCGATAAACGGCATTTGTTTAATACAAGTAGGATTGCCTGCTGCTTCCAATACCATTTTAGCTCGTTCGTCGAACCGTTTTCCGCATTGCCAAATCAACTGGACTCCGCTTTTCACAATCTCTGGAATAGACTCTGCCACAGCCGTATTCAATGTCAAAGCTCCCAAACTACCGCCTATCAACAAAATAATTTTTTTATTCGGGTCGAGGCCGAAGAAAGCGGCAGCCTCCGTACGAGTTAAAGCCCCATTGCATAAATCCTGCCGTACCGGATTGCCGGTCAGCACCAATTTTTCAGCAGGGAAAAAGCGTTCCATACCATCGTATGCCACACAAATGGTATGTGCTTTCGATGCCAACAACTTATTCGTGACCCCCGCATAGGAGTTTTGTTCTTGAATGAGAGTGGGTACACCTCGATGCGAGGCTGCCCACAAAGTGGGAGCACTGGCATAGCCGCCCACACCTACCGCCACATCAGGACGACAATCCCGCACGATCCGGCCAG
>ENA-OURC01000149-OURC01000149.1-human-gut-metagenome-genome-assembly--contig:-NODE-149-length-30064-cov-10.8692_pt1 | contig 30064 bp, 44 predicted proteins | sample MGYA00243026_ERZ508738 | MGnify/ENA primary metagenome ERZ508738 (study PRJEB26277, sample SAMN04329806) | human gut metagenome | biome: human-associated habitat | host: Homo sapiens | place: USA...
CTTTTTTTTTTTTTTTTTTTTTTTTAACCATACCTTCTAGACGGTATACCCGGGACACACCCCGGTTTCCAGTTCTTTCCAGTAATAGCCAGTAATAGCTAGTAGTTGGGAGTAATGGGTAGTTCTGGGCAGTAAGCGCTCCCACCGAGCCACCAGCCCCGCTCCCAATCTCCCTCTCCCGGAAGACCACCCAGACGGGCAGAATCCCATTGACAAGGGGGCAAAATGTTATTATATTAAAAGCAGAATTAAAGATGAAAGGAACAGACACGATGAGCAAACAAGACAAGGTAGAATACCAGATGACCAGACTTCTTTCCGCCTGGGCAACCCGGAAAAAAGAGAAAGGACTCCACTTCATAACCCCCCTCCCGCAAGGAGCAAGAGGGACAACCGAACAGGACGAGGTGCTCATCTCTGGAAGGAAGTTCTTTCTAATCTACACGCAGGTAGGCCAGGCTATATGGACAAAAGTTCTCCTGCAGGAGCAAGGTGCAGGAAGAGTCTTTTTCCTGGAGGTGGAGGTAGAGGAGCAAGAAAATGACCCAGAGCAATAAAACCCAAACCCAGGCACCAACCCTAGGCACCCTCCTCGTGACAGCACTGGGAATAGCCTACGGAGCCTGGGCGGTGATAGTCTGGGGAAGTGGATTCAGCGAGGAGCACCTCCCCTCGAATCCCCAGGCCAAAGCCCAAAGTTGCCAGGTGGAATGGGGCAACAAGGCTCCCTGCCGGAGATGGCGCCAGAACCACCAAATAGCCAAGTTGCTAGTCAACAGCCCTCAGTCAATCACCAAATAGAAAACTCACATTCAACACTGAAAGGAACTTAAAGATGACAGTAAACAAAACACAGTCCACGCTGGACAGAAACAAGCAGAAGAAAACCCACTTCCCACACAGGACAGAGTTAAAAGACCCCTCCCACAGCAGGACACTCCTCTTCAAACATCAGAGGGCCTGGCCGCACTACCTCGAGGCACGGCTACAGAGAATGTTTGAGGAGCTCCAGAGCAGGGTCTGGGCAGAGGAGAGGAGGAAGATGCCCCTGGCCAGTGATTGGCACGGCAGATGGACGGAGGAAGGACTAGGCCTGGCAAAGCCCAACCAGAAGTGGATAATCCAAATAGATGTCTGGTTCGCCGCCCAAGGGAGCAAAGCCGCTGGCTGGAGCACCAGAATAAGACCAAGTATGGTGGTCTCCCTGGTGAGGGCAGGTCAGGACTGGCACGGGGAGGTTGACTGGACAGACACCTGGATAAGGGAGGACGGCCAGGAGTTATAAGTCAAAAGGCTAAAGACCAAAGCCGGAGGGGAAAACAATTATTACCTAACAATCAACAGAGGGAGATGAATTATGTCAGATAGTCTAATCAATGTCAAGAAAAGAACCTGGCCAACCCAGTGGGAGAAAGTTAACACCTGGCTTCCCAGTCGGCGCCCAAGGTTTAAGTCCAAAAGGAACGGGCTGTTATATCGCCTAGACGAAGTGAACAGTCGGGGGGTGGTGCTCAGGAAAGAGGGCTGCCAGCGGGCAACACGCCTGAGTTATGGGGCGTTTGAATCAGGGTTCATAAATGTTGGGCCCTAGGAAGTCCCAAGACCCAAGGCAAGAGTATCAAATAAGAGAATTCATAACATCACTGAGAGGAACTTAAATATGAAAACCTATATCCAAACAACATTCACGCTGAATATCACTGTGCTAGAATCCGGAGCCCTTCAAGTGGAGGGCTTTGAGCCTGCATTCCAGAGCCCGGAGGATTTGTATTCCTGGTTGCAGAACCTCGCCGCAGAAAAGCCGATGCCAAGTCCCTACCGGCCGACACGATTCTCCTCTGAGTGGGCACGGGAGGACGAGCTCCAACGCCAGGCCCGGGCACGGGAACTTTTCAAGAAGAGGAAGGAGTCCGTGCAGGTCTGGAAGGACACAGCCGAAAGTCCTCAGCCCAAGGAAAAACTCAGAGAGATGGACCTCTTCAGGGAGGAATATAAGAGATTCAAGAGGAAATATCCTCAGGCCAAAGATGAGGTGCTCCGGAAGAAAGCCCAGCAGATTGTGGAGCTCAGGCGAGGGCTGGTAGAGGAGATAGGACTGGAGCTCTCCCAAGTTCCCAGCCCTAAGGCACAAGTAGAAAATGTGATTGAGGGAAAAGAGGCTGAGCCGTCCCATTTCCCCGGGAAACCCCACCAAGTAAAACCTGTTCCCTCCATAGACCAGCTCCTGGCAGAAATTTCCCAAACCAAGCTCAGATAGCCCACCCAAGTAGAAAATACTAAAACAAACTGAAAGGAATCTAGATGACAAATCAAGTAGATAAGAAACTTTATTTCCAGGGGGAGAACCTCCTTCTCAAGCATCTTTATCGTAACAAGACCAAGACTTCAGGTCAACCCTCCCACCTCGAGACCCTCACCTTTTTCCGTGTAGGGCTCACCTCCCCCAACCAATCCCTAGACTACGACCCCAGTTGGAAAGCCAGCTATCGCTACGTGGAGCAGTTCGCCCTGAAAGTCCAGCCCCAGGAAAATGGCAGTCCTGTTCCTGTTCTCCAAGTCGAGCATCTCTTCCCGGAAGGCCAGCCACAAGGAGATTTCCAAAGTGCATATAATATCCTCGTGGCGGACTGGGAAGGAGAACTTCAGGAAGAGGGAGTCCCCTCCACCCAGACCCTTTTGGCTCTCCCCGAGTCTGTGCTTATCTTCATCGTCGGGGAGTATTCTGATGGCCACCGAATAAAGCTGGGCGAGATGACCCAGGGAAAGATAGATGCCCAAATCTATCGGAGGTTGCAAAGAGAGATGGTAGAGATACTCCTCAATCCGGACTGGGAAGAGGTGCTCTGGATTTTCTAGGAGTCCCAAGTCCAAAGTCCCAAGTAGAAAGTAGGAATTTAATTTTAAACTGAAAGGAATCCAAATGACAGACGCTGAATACAATCGCACACTGCATAGGCTAACCACCTGGCTGGAGAACCCCAACCACAGGTATTGCGTAATATCTCCAGCCACCAATCACACCCCCGCAGTGATTACACTCCTCGAGGGTGCACGGCAGACCACCCGAGGGCTCGCGCCAGGGGAGACCGAGGAACACTATCAGGCCCTGGGCTACAAGGTTCCTGGGAAGGAGAACCTTACCAAGCTTGACCAGGCATATCTCCGCATAGCCCAGGTCCGGAATCTCCACGCACAAGGGATACTGGAAACCCACGTGAAGGAGGAACTTTCCAAAGAGCAGATTCTCCAAATCAAATCCCTGAGGAGGTCCCGATGACCAGGCCCAAAGAACCCACTCTCCGCCCGAGGATATACCTGGGAAAGGAGAAAATCCTGGATGGAAAGTGTATCCTGCAGGATATCTACCTCACCAGGAAAACCAAGACTGGAGGGGAGGACATCCGGATAGGGAACATCTGTTTCCAAGGTCTCAAAGGCCACGGCCCTGACAGGGAATGGATAATTTCCAGTGGGAGTTTCCTTAACACCTTGGTGGAACCCATTAAAAAGGGGAATAAGAATCGAGCCTACCTGGCGAGGAAGCTTGTGGAGAATGAAATCAAGAGGCTGAGGAATGAACTGGAAAAGCTGGAAGATAAAGTCTCCCTGCTCTCCGGAAGAAGAAAGGAGCCTGGGATAGTGCATTTCTACTTTCTTGAAGACGACTGGCCACTGAAGATAAAGTTCAGCAGGAGAAGGAAAGTTCCCAACAGTCATCCACCGAGACCCCGGAGAATCAAAAGTCCCCAACCCCAGGAAGATATCCAAATCCCCTCACTTGATAGAACAACTAGATACCCTGAAAGGAAATGAAAATGATAGACAACTTAACAAACAACCCAAGAAAACGTGAACCCCTCCGTACTCAGTGGTGGGTGCCGGACTTCAAGGAGATGCTGGAGAAAGGAGACACGGAGTTTCTCGCCCCAGTGAGAAAACTCAACGCAGCCCAAAAAGCTATGTTCAGGAAGATAGTCAAAGAGAACTATGGACTCCTGCAAGAGCAACCTACCTCTTGCAGGGAAATCCTGCTTGGCGTGCCTCTGCTTTGCAAAGACCAGCCTTTGAGTCGCGAACCCTCCATTGCCCTTATTACAGAGCCTATCTTCACAGGTTCCTGTGGGCAATGCGATTCAGAGCCCTTTGTTCAGTGGCTAGAGGGCTCGGCCACCCCAGTCCTTCTAAAGAAATTCCTTTCCACACTGGAAAAGAATGTAGCCTATGAAAACCCATTTTACCAGGAGACCCAAGAATGAACCCCCAAGTAGATAATCAAAAGCCCTCCTTCCCTGCTCAGGTAACCCCTGAGCAGCAAGCCTTTATCCAAACCCTTTTAGAGGGTAAGCCCTGTTTTCTCTCCGCTAGGGCGGGCACAGGCAAAACCACTACAATCAAATGGGCTGTGCAATCCCTCCGTAAGATGCTCAAAGCCCAAGGCCGGGACAATCCTCAGGCGGTTTGCGCAGTAGCCTTTAATAAGGCCAATCAGCAAGACCTCCAAAAAGCCCTGGGTCTGGATGTCCTCGTGATGACCCTCCACGGGCTAGGTTTTAAGTCCCTCCGGGAAGCCTTGCCAGGGCTCAACCTCGAGATGGGCAAGGTGTTTGAAATTCTGAAAACCCACGGGAGTAAGCTCAGGAAGAGGGAGGTCTTCTCAGACACATTTCGCCTGGTGAGCTGTGCAAAGAATTGGGGCCTGGGCTACGAAGGACAGCTTGGTCCGTGGAAACTCAAGCCACTTGTCCCGGCAAGTTGGGAGGCCTGGGCAGACCTCAAAGCACATTTCGAGCTCTTCAATGCAAAGGAAGAGATTGCGGCGGAAGTCCTCAAGGAGTCCACGCGCCAGGCAATAGAGGAGGGCCAGATAGACTTTGATGATATGGTCTATCTCCCAGTGCTCCTTCGCCTCCCTGTGTGGTCAGCCGAGCGGCTCATTGTGGATGAGGCCCAAGACCTGAGTCCCCTGAACCTAGCACTCCTCGCCAAAAGTCCCAGCAAGAAATGGTTCGTGGGCGACCCGTTTCAATGTATCTATTCCTGGCGCGGCGCGCAGGAGGATATTATCCAGTCCCTCGGACTCCCTGAGCTCCCGCTTACAAATTGCTGGCGGTGCTCGAAGGAGATAATCCAGGAGGCAAACAAATGGGTGCCAGACATCCGGACAGACAACCCCAGTGAAGGGCCAGTCCAAACCCTCACGTGGCTCCCGGACTTTAAAAAGGAAAACCCAGCGGTGATACTCGGCAGAAGAAACTCGGAGCTAGTCTCCCTGGCTCTTCAGCTCCGCCACTCCGGGGTGCAGGGTTTCATCCAGGGGAAATCGTTTGTGAAAACTCTAGAGGAGATTCTTTCCCAGCTCAAGGGAAGTAACCTCACCTCTCTTCTCAAGTCCCTTAGCCAGTGGCTGGATAAGATGCTTGAGAGCTACCCTCATAAAAGTGGAGAGCTCAAGGACTACGCCGAGTGTCTGGCCCTGTTCCTTTCCGAAGGCAGAAGTCGTCAGGCCGCAGAGAAGCTCATCTCAGAGAGTTTCACCGACACTCCAGAGGAGGGGGCCTGGGTTCTCTCCACCATACACAAGGCCAAGGGAAGGGAATGGCCAAGGGTGTATGGCCTCCAGTGGACGGATAAGGGCAACCAACCCTGGCAAAGAAAAGAGGAGAGGAACCTCCATTACGTCGCAGTTACTCGGGCGCAAAAGCAGTTTACTTGGATTGCGGAAAGTGCTTGGAAAAAGGAACGTGAGGATTGGAGGGCACCCTCAGGGCAAAGAGCCCAACTCCCTAGCAGGGAGTTTGAATTTACCTCTGGTGCTTTCGGTTGGGATTACTCCGGGGAATCCGCTTGACAAGACGAGCTTTTCCAGCTAAAATGAAATTGAAGATGAAAGGAGAACTGATATGAGCCACACAAATCCTGGGGTGAAGTTTGTCCAGTCTAAAATGCACGTCGTGCAGGATAGGCAAGGCACGCTTTACCTGGCACAGGCAGACCAGCTTTTTTGGACAACCATCGAGGGGGAACTTCTCCCCCTCCAGGGGTATAAAGACCTGGGCTCGGTGGAAAGTCTGCTGAATAAGCTTGCCCAGTATCGGCACGCGAGCAAGATACTGCTGGGCCAAACTCAAAACACGTTGTTGAATAACCTGGAACTTTTTAAGGAGATAGAATGATAGGAAACAAGGAGTTAGATGAAATGCTGGAAAGGCTGAGGGCGGAATCCTGCCCAGATGTGGGAGTCCCTCGCCCGATGCTAGCCACGGCGCTGGAAGACAAAGACCTAGATGGGTTGCAGTTTCCCTTGCTTGGGAGTCCAAAGATAGATGGATACCGTGGGCTCTTCTGGAAAGGAAAAATCTACGCGAGGAGTGGGAAGCTCCATCCCTGTCCGGCAGTGCAGGCACTGGCCAAGAGAATGCGGGAGGCGGGACTCCCTGACTTGGATGGGGAGCTGATAGTTCCCGGGGAGAGTTTCAACACCGGGGGAGGAAAACTTCGGCGGCTAGACTACACAGGTCCGGTAGGGTTCCTGGTCTATGACCTCCTTAACGATGGGCTGCCTTTTTTAAACCGGTGGGAACTTTACTCCCATCTGGAAAAAGTCCCTGGCCTGGAGTATGTAACTCAGGTCTGGTTGGAAAACAAAACCCAGCTCTTGGATTTTGAAAATGCCTGTCTTGCGGGCGGGTTCGAGGGTGTTGTGGTGCGCAAGCCAAGTGCCCTCTACAAGCACGGTAGGGGAACTCTTCGCGACCAGATAATGCTCAAACTCAAACGTTTCGCCACAGCGGAGGCCAGGGTGTTGGAACTTCTCCCTCGGATGCATAATGAGAATCCGCAGGAAACCAGCCCGCTGGGGTATGCCGAGAGGAGCTCTGCAAAGGAGGGGCTCTTGGAAACTAACATCCTCGGGAGGATAAAAGTCCAAGGACTCAACGGCCCATACCAGGGGCAGGTTTTCCACATTGGCACCTTTGATGGCCTGACCGAGGATGATAAAATTCAGGAGCTTAGGAATCAGACCCTCTTGGGCAAGGTGATAACTTATAAGTATTTCCCTACTGGGGCAAAGGACAGACCACGGCATCCCGTGTATATCTGTGAGCGCCCCTACTGGGATAGAGAGGAAGAACAGGATGACAGAGAAAATTGAAATCAAACGCTATACAAAGTATGAAATAGACCCAAACGCCAAGACTTTTCAGGATTGGAACTTCTACTGGAAGGATGGGAACAGGGATTATAAATATAGAATCTTTAAGTATCTCAACCAGGAGCCCCCGCTCACAAGTCCTGTGCCAAAGCTTAATTCCTGGTGGGTGTGCTCCAATGATGTCCTCGCGAAGATTGTAGCAGAGACCGATGGCTTTTGGATTCTCGTTGGGGCAAGTCCCTGGGAGCCCCATCGCCTCGCGACTATTTGGGAGAGGAAGCACTATGAAACCCGGATGCTGTTTCAGTGTCCAGATACTCGCCGGGCCACGGAGCTCAAGCACAACCTCACCAGGAGCTCCTGGTGGAAACCCAGCATTTTCCAAATCGTGGCTGATATGAGCTACAACCTCCAGGAGGAATCCGACCCAGAGGACTGGGAGAACTTCCGCTTTGGAGTGTGTTGGCCAGGGAGGTTCCGCTGGCTCAAACCTGGCAAAGACCAGCTCCGGGGAGTGTGGAATGACTGGGAGGTTCTCAGCCAGAATCTTCACGACGAGACTCCGGAAGAAAGAGAAGACCGTCTGCAATGGGCGATGGTCAAGATGCAATGCAAATGAAAGGAGAGAAACTTATGAGCGCTATGGATAGAACCATCTTAATTGAAAAGGCAGAGAGAATTGTCAATCAGGACAGGAATGTTCGCTATGGAGGGCCGGAGGAATCCTTCACCACCATTGCAAAGTTCTGGTCGGTTTTCCTTGGGGTGGAGGTTAGCCCACTCCAGGTGGCCGGGTGTATGATACTACTCAAGCTCGCCCGCCTGAAAAAGACCCCGACCCACGAGGATTCTGTGGTGGATGGGATAGGGTATTTCGCCTGTATGGCAGACTTTCTAAGGGAACCTCCCTTGGGAAATCAGGAGCAGGAATCCAAATTGAAAGACTTGATAGAGGAATATGAGAAGGGTAGAAAAATTCCAGACGATTCTACCATTCAAAATGGAGGATACTAAATGGAAAATAAAACTAATCGGGTAGCACCCAGGGACCTCCTCGAACGCGCCCTGGCCAGTCCCAACGGGGTGAGGATTTTCTTCCTCACTCAGGAGGAGGCAATTTCTATGCGGAACAGAATGAATGCTGTTAAAACCGAGGACAGGAAAAAGAACAACCGGGTCTATGCTCCGACCGACCCGAGCTATAACTCCACGCCCTATGATGACCTGGCCATTGTTATCAAGTCAGGACTTCTGTCCACCCAGGGTGAGGCTAAGACCCTCTTGGAAAAGGGAGGCTTTCCCTCACAGTGTCCGGGGAGCTGGTTGTATGTTCTCCCTAGTGGAGCATCCGACCAGGCCTTTATTGTGGAAGAGCTCTGAAGTAGGGGCTTTCCAATGGAAGTGAGACGGCTCAGTTTCCACCCACGCCCAGAATTTCAGAGTTGACTTTCCTGGGGCCTGAGCCATCTCCCGCGCCGCCAAAAATATTTGTGCCAGAACAGCACATTTATATTGACAAGCCGGGTTTTTAACATTATATTGATTTTGTAAACGGGCGGGAAGTCCGAGCAAAGACGTTTTAAAACAGAGTCTTTCCTCCTCCTTCCCTCCCACCTCATCAACCTATTACCACTGAAAGGATAAAACTATGGTAAACTTTACAGCCGAAACACCGAGAAAGAATTTCACGATTGCAGACAAAGCATTCACTTGTCCTCAGCCGTTCGCCGCAGGCCACGTCTTGACAGACAACGAAGCCGCTGTCATGAATCAGGTTCTATCTGAAAACGTCCGCAACAACATTGCTCCGAAAATTAAAAAGGGAGAAGAAGTCAACCAGGAAATTATTGACAAATATGTTGCTGGTTACGAGTTCGGAATTAGAAGTATCTCCACCTCTGACCCGGTTCAGAAAGAAATCCGCCGTATTGCAGAAGATGCACTGGGTAAGAAACTGGCCTCGAAAGGTATGTCCAAGGCTAAGCTCACAAAAGAACAGTATGGCGAAATGGTTGACAGTATCATTCAGAACAACTATGATGCTCTCTACAACCGTGCTATTCAGGTTATTGAAATCCGTGCAGCGAGCTTGGATTTGGAGGCCTAATAAATGTTGGGCAGTGGAATCAAGTCCCAGATTCTTCTTGTTGAATCTTGTCTTGCCACTGCCCTCCAGCATCCCTGGGGTATCCGCATTTGGGTAGGGAATGAACAGAAATTCAAAAGACTTTTCTATCAGGTTCGGAAAGGAAATCCACAATTTGAGTGTCTTTCCCTTCTCACTACGACCACCCCAGGGGAATTTTTAATTTTCAAAGAAACGGAGGCCCAGGATGGCTCAAGAGTGGAAGAAACTTACGATTAGACTCCGCCCTGAAACTCACGTTATGATGAACAAGCTTAGCAAAGCTGAGCCGGCAGTAGTCATTCGGGGGATGATAGAGCGCTGGGTCGGAAAAATGATAGAACAGAAAAACTTGGAGGAAAGAGTGCAGAGAAACCTATCTATTGAAAAAGGAGACCAGGATGGTAGATAATGTAAACCAGGAAGAAAACCCCATAGCCGAGGCAGATAAGGAATCTGTTGACCGGCTGTTTAATAAAGACCCACAGTTTTTAACCCAGGAAGACCTGGCAAAGATTGTCGAGCGCCTTCGGGCAAATAGAGGAACCTGGCTCAAGAAAGAGAAGAAGGCCCCAGCGTTGAGAGGTGGGAAGAAAGTCCTCGAGAAGGCAGAGATGCAAGCCCTCTTGGCAGATTTGAAACTCTGAGAAAAGGAGAGAGCATAATGACCAAAGTAAACATCAGGACAGTGTCCTATGACGAATGGCAGAAAAGAATGTTTGAGGCCCTGAAAGACCTTGGCGTGGAGCAGTGGGTCGGATATGAAAAAGCTAAAAAACAAGTTGAGAAAGACTTAGAACGTGAATCCCAAGTGGAGAACCTGAAAGGGAAGTATATTAGCCTGGTCCAGGATTTTGTGGAGGAATTCCTTTCCAAAACAACCCAGACCGAATGGGGTCCAGAGATAAAACCCGAAGAGGGTGAGCGTCTGGCCTTGGATTTCTTTTTTAAGCTCAAGGAGAAAATGGATGCAGGAGAATGAGCAGCAAGAGGTTGAATCCCAAGGGGAGGTCCCTGTGAATAAAGCCTTTTCCCAGAACAACCCGTATCTTCAGCTGGTGTGGGATGCCACTTCTCTGGGAACTTTCAAGGAATGCCCTCGGAAATATTACTACCAGGTCATCCGTGGCTACACCACAAAGAAAACAGCCCTTGCGCTGGACTTCGGGATTGCCCTGCACGAGGGGCTTGAGAGCTTCTATCGCCGGCAGGACAAGGGACTGGACTTTGAGTCCAACGTTCTGGCCACCGTGGAACAGCTTATGAAACATCCACTTCGCCAGAACATTGATTCCTACGAGGACCTGTTGAGAAATTCCAAGTCCCTTGTGGCACTCACCTTGGCCTATCTAGACAATTACCAGAATGACCCACAGGCCACCAAGAAATTTGGGGACGGAACTCTGGGCGTGGAACTTCACTTCCAGTTTGAGTCCAACCTGAAATCCTGTTCCGGTGAGATGTTCTCCTTTGCAGGACACATTGACCGCCTCGTGGAATCCAAGCACGGTCTGGGAGTTTTTGTGCTCGACCATAAGACAACTGGGATGGCCTTAACAGACCATTACTTTTCCCAATATAACCCGGACACACAGATGACCCTCTATACCATCGCCGGGGAGGTTTGTTATTCAACTCCCCTCAACGGAGTCATAGTAGATGCTATCAATGTGAAGACCGGAGAGTTCGCAAGGCAGATGACCCTCCGTTCCAAAGAGTATTGCAACGAATGGTTGGAGGAACAACGCCTTTGGCTAACCCTAGCTGAATTCTTTGCCACCAAGGGTCAATGGCCTCAGAACGACAAGAGTTGTAATAAATACTCCGGGTGTCCGTTCAAGTCTGTTTGCACAGCACCCCGAGGACTTCGAGCACAGATTCTCAAAGAGGATTTCACAAAGAGAGTCTGGGACCCCACACAAATTAGAGGAGGAGAGTAAATGTTCCGCGATTGGATTTTTTGGTTAGCTTTTTTCATAATGTTCATCCTAGGCAGGGAGATAGTAAGATGGCTGTAGTAATATCTTTCAAGTTCGAGAAACTTCCAAACAACCCTGCGGTGATAACTTCCGTGCAGTGCAAGGGTGAGGGCTCCCTCCCGGAGTATGCAACAGCCCTGTATCTATTCCGCTCCGTGCCGGGGTTCAGGGAGGAAATCTGCAAGGGACTTCCCGAGGAGGCTATCCAAGCCCTGGACAATTTTGATTTTAAAGACAGTGATGTTATAAATTTAGGAGAGCGCAAATGCCTACATTAGAAACCTACAAAACAGAGAAACCAATTAAGCTCCTTTTAATGGGTGACACAGGCACGGGAAAGACTGGTGCCCTGGCAAGCCTTGCCAACGCAGGGTATAGACTTCACATCCTTGATTACGACAATGGGCTGGATATTCTGTCCACCTCGGTTGACCCAGACAAGCTCAAGAATATTGAGTATGAAACCCTGACGGAGAAAAAGAAGGCTGTCAATGGGACAGTCCTTATCCAAGGCACCCCCAAGGGATTTTCCAAAGGCCTGGCACTTCTTACCGAGTGGAGTCAGAAATACACATCCCTCGAGGATATCATTGTGATTGATTCCCTGACGTTTATGTCCGACGCGGCACTGGAACACGTCCTTGCAGGGAATGGCCACACAGGCAAACAGCCGGAAATCCAGGAGTGGGGTCTGGCGATGTCCCTCATCGAGGATGTTCTTTCAATTCTCTATTCCACCGATGTCCAGTGTAATGTGGTAATCAACAGCCATATTAAATACATCCAAGACGAGGGCACGGGCTTAGTCAAGGCGCAGATAAATACCCTTGGCTCCAAGCTCCCTCCTAAAGTTGGTAGGTATTTCAATCATATGCTCTGCGCAGGATTCCAGGGTTCCAAGAGGGTGCTCTTCACCAAGGCCACTCCGCTGATGGGACTGAAAAGTCCGAACCCAGGAAAGGTCAAAGACATCTACCCTCAGGCGGATGGCTTGGCCAGCTACTTTAAAGATGTTAAGGCCTAGCGTCTGAGGTCTGACATCTTTAGGACAGGGACTTGTTTTTCTCCTCCATTCCTCCAAAGTCCCTGTCCACCTACTCCAATGCCCCTTCAAGTCAAATTTTGAGTTTTGACTCTTGACTCTTGACTTTTGCTGGGGCACCTCGAAAACAACTAGACAAACTTTTTATTTAGTTTTAATTTAAACTTAACTCTTTCTGAAAGGAAAAATCTATGACAAACTTTATGCACCTGCTTGACAAAAAAGTATCTGAAACCGAACGTCCGAAACCACTGCCGGTAGGAGCCTATGATATGGTTATCACTGGCTACACCACAGGCACCAGCCAGCAGAAACAAACTCCGTATGTAGAATTTGCGCTCAAGGTTCTGTCTCCTCGTGATGACGTAGACCCGGAAGAATGGGCACAGGTAAAGAACCCGACCGAGGCAAAGTTGAAAACTCAGTTCTACCTCACGGAGGATTCTATGTGGCGTCTTCAGGACTTCTTGGCCAAAGCTGGATTTGACACATCTTCTGATATGTCCTACGCCGAAATGCTGGCTGAGTGTGCAGGCAGAAACGTCATCGGCATCGTATCGCATAGACAGTCTCAGGATGGCGAATCAGTATTCCCTGAAGTTCGCAAGTTCCTGAGTCAAGACTAACCCACTAATAGTAGGGAGTGGAGAAGGGATGTTTGGCCCCTCCCTCCCTACTTTCCCAACCTAACCTTTTATCCCGGAGCTCCCTATGGAAATTGAACTCAATTCTATTCACATTCGCCCAGAGCGCCAACGTAAAGACCTTGGGGACTTAACAGACCTCAAGGTTTCGCTGCTTCAAGTTGGTCTGATTAACCCTGTTGTTATTGAACAAGACCCGGATGATGGCCTGTTCTATCTCATCGCCGGGGAGAGAAGATACACCGCTTGGAGCCAGCTGGCTGCCGAGAGTAAACTTCCCACCCGTATTCAGTGCACCCTCTTTACCAACCTTGACCCCTCAACTCGTCACGTTATAGAACTCGAGGAGAACATCAAGAGAAAAGACCTCACTTGGCAGGAGAAGGCCAAGGCCATTGATGAGCTATTCTATCTCCGCAAGTTCTCCACGAACATCGAGCTGGCAGAATTCCTTGGCCTCTCTGAGGGGTTTATCTCCAAGAATCGCGTGGTCTGGGCTAACATTGACAATCCCAAGGTTGCAGGGGCAGACACTTTGGTGAGTGCATACACTATCTGCCGACGGGAGAGCGAGCGGCTCCTTTCCAACATCCGCTCGGATATGGACCAGTTTGTTATTGATATGATGGAGGAATCTGAAAATGGAACAGAACAAGGAAGAACTAACCCAGTGGGAACGGGAGTCAGCAGCACGGATGGGCATGTCCCTGGAAACCTATCGCAACTGGAAACAGCGTCAGCTGGAGTATCTCAAAGCCCAGAGCAAACTTCGCCAGCAGACCCATTCCCAAACACCCAAATCATCTGTGCAAACTTCCCCATCTGGGCAGATTCCTACAGCGGGCCAAAGTTCAACCTCCTGCACTTGGATTTCCCCTATGGTATCAACCATCAAAAAAGTGAGCAAGGTAATACAAAGAATTTTGACCACTATGAGGATACTCCGGAAATTTACCAAGCACTAGTCGAGACCCTGGTGAGGAACTCTGAGAAACTCCTTTCTCCCTCCTGTCATATCATCTGCTGGCTAAGTCTTAACTTCCAGGAGTGGACAAAAGCACAGTTCAAATCCCTTGGTTTTGAGTGCCTAGCCCAGCCCTTTATATGGTATAAGTCAGATAATAAGGGAATCATAGCTGACACGATGTGCGGAATGAGGAATGTTGGTGAATACGCCCTGGTGTTTGTCCGGGAGAGAAGACCGGTGGTCAAAAACATCTCGAATATCTTCCCACATCCCTGCACCAAGAAGTTCCACGTGAGCGAGAAACCCCTCGCAATGGAGCGGCAGTTGATGAGTGCGTTCTGTGATGGGAACACTCGCCTTCTCGACCCGACGTGTGGCAGTGGTACAGCAATTATGGCCTCGCTGGGGTATGGTGTGGAACAGGCCCTGGGATTGGAAATTGACCCAGAGATTGCGGCCAAAGCACAAGCCTGGCTCCACGACGAGAAGATTGCTGAAAATTCAACAAACCTAGATATTGATTTGGAGATAGACCTATGATGAAAAGAGGAAGTTATTTCGCGACAGTATGGAGAGGTGGGGACTTTAAGGAGTCCCCGGTGGAGGTTAATGTGAAGTGGACTCAGGATTCCACCGGGGAGCTCACCCTGGATTCAGGAGAGGTAGATTTGACTCCTAGCGAGGCCCAACGCATAGGGGAAACCATCCTTTCCAGCCTTTCCAATGGAACCCTGTCTTGGGAGCCGTGCGATGACTAAGTTGGTAGTTGTAACAGAATTCCCTGGGAAGACTGACCTTGTTACAGGGAGACTCCTCTCCGGGGAAACAGGGAGGATTTTCTGGGACATCTGCTCCCAGGCGGGAATTCATTCCTCTGACCTGGAAATCATCCCTGTCCTTACCCAGCGTCCCGGGAGTGGAAAAATTGAGGAGTTCTGTCTGAATAAAAAGGATTCCGAAAGTCAATCCCAGGAGCTCTTTGGAAAACCCTATTCCAGGGGCTATATCAAAAGTGGCAAGTATCTGGCCCCCTCCAAGCTTCCTCAGGTTGAGACCTGTCTTTCTCGCATCCGGGAGCTCAAGCCGAACCTTTGCCTCTGTCTTGGTGCCTTTGCCACTTGGGCGTTGATGGACACCTGTAAGTTCACTGCAATCAGGGGAACCTGTATGGAGTCCACCCTTGTTCCGGGCCTCAAGGTCCTGCCTACCTACCATCCAGTTACCATCATTCGAGACTATTCTCAAAAGGTAATTGCCGGGGCTGACCTTCTCAAGGCAGCGAGGGAAATGGAGTTCCCTGAAATCAACCGCCCGAAGAGGGAAGTATGGATTCCAGAGACAAAGGAGGACTTGGCGGAATGTAGGAAGTTGCTCAATGAAAGGAGCCGTCTCACCCTCGACATTGAAACCAAGGACGGGCAAATCACTTGTGTAGGGTTCGGGATTTCCCCCACCTTTTCCATCACCATCCCCTTCACCGATAGTCGCAAAGAGGATTGGAATTACTGGAGTTTCCTCGATGAGCTTTCTGCCTGGGCACTTGTTCGGGACATCTGCCAGAACCCCTCCATAGAGAAAGTCCTTCAAAACGGGGTGTATGATATTCAATATCTCTGGCGGGTTATGAACATCAAGACCCTCGGCTTTCGAGACGACACTATGATAATGCACCATTGCCTCTATGAGGAACTGCCCAAGTCCCTCGGTTTTATGGGCAGTATTTATACCAACGAGGCCTCGTGGAAACTTATGAGGCGATTTGAAGAAAAGGACCTAAAATAATGGGAGAGCTTTTTATTGATTTCCTTCTGGCAATATTTTGGATATTGCTGGTTATAACTAGTTTGATTCACCTTGATAACCTGGGAGAGTTCAGTGAGAGATACAATTCAAGCAGACAGACAGATAGCGAAACTTCTGAAACCGGAGAGGAAAAGTGAGTTCTTTTCCCCTGGAAGTGTATGGGCACATAGGGTTAATGGTCATTGGGAGCTAGTTTATCTTCATTCCCTGACCTCCCGCCTCATCAGGAACTCTTCTCGCGAGGTAGATTTCTACACCCCATTCGGCCTGGAGCATCTTCCCCGAGAGAAGTTCCTTTCCCTGTTCACCCCTGTGGGTTGGGCACGAGTGAAGTTTGAGGGGCTTGCATCCTTGGATAACATCCGCCTTGAGGTTCCACCAATCCACATCCCGGAAAACCTAATCTCAGGGGCTTGACAAACTGCCCCGCCGGAATTATTATGAAAGAAAACTGGAGGGTTTTAATATGAAGAGAGTTATTCTTTCTGAGTCCAAGCATTTCCTCGGTTGGGCTGTTGTGCCCAGTCCCGGAGAGTCCACCCGCTGGGGACTAGTTCCCCGGGCCCAGAAAGCCAAACTCCTTTCCCGGCTACTTCGCCACTCCTCTCTCCAGCTTTCTTTCCCTCGGGACGGTTGGGACGGGCTCAGTCCTTCCGAGGCCCTGGCCTATTACAAGCTCAGACTTCAACTTCAGAAGATTGAACTTTCCACCCAGTCCCTTAATTTGAACAACCTAAAAGCTGAGAGGAGTCGCTAGACCTATGTTGAAATTTAAGACAGAGAGCTTCGTGCCAGATGACGAGGCTACTAACCTGTGGGTATACAATGGACTTGACTGTTGTCTTACCTATGAAATCTGGGAAAAACTTAAAACACAGTTTAACACCAACACAGCCACTCTTTACAAATGGGAGTTTAGCTCCCAGGCCGTGGCCCTGGAAATGATGTTCCGAGGGTTCCTCGTTGACCGCCAAAAGGTGCACTCCAAGATAGAGGAACTTGAGCAGGATTACAACTATTACCAGGCCAAGTTGAATATCCTAGCCAATGCTGTGTGGGATAAAGACCTTAATCCAAATTCCCCTGCCCAGCTCAAGGAGTTCTTTTATGAGGCCCTGGGTTGCGCACCTGTTATGTTCCGAGGCAAAGTTACCACCGACCGCAGTGCGATGGAGAAACTCATAGACTCCTATCTTTACGCCCGGCCGCTGTGCAAGTTGGTTCTTATTCTCCACGACCTAGGAAAACTTCTTTCCGTTCTCCGCACGGAGATAGACCCAGATGGTAGAATTCGGTGCTCCTATTCCGTGGCCGGCACAGAAACCGGACGTTGGAACTCCAGCACTTCCGCCCTCGGCACAGGAACCAATCTCCAAAACATCACGAACTCCCTCCGGGAAATCTTCGTAGCCGACCCGGGAATGAAAATCGCCTACATTGACCTCCAGGCGGCGGAGTCCAAAGCCGTGGGGTATATCACCGGGGATGAGAATTACATCAAGGCGTGTGATGAGGGAGATGCTCATACCGTAGTGGCGAGGCTCGTATGGCACGACCTGCCGTGGACAGGGGACATTAAAAAGGACAAGGAGATTGCTTCCAACACCCCCTTTTATAGGGAACTATCTATCCGAGATATGGCGAAAAAGGGAGGCCATGGGACAAACTACTTCGGCACTCCTCCAACAATGGCAGGACATCTTCATATGCCCACCCCTATTATTGAAGAGTTCCAGCATAAATATTTTGAGAAATTCCCTGGCATTCCACGTTGGCATAAGCGAGTAATCCAATCCGTCCAGTTTGAACGAAAGGTTACCACCTGCTATGGTCGTGAGCGAATCTTCTTTTCCCGTCCAGACGAACCTGCGACCTGGCGTGAGGCCATTGCATACGAACCTCAGAGCACCATCGCCGATACCCTGAACTTTGCCGCGTGGAAGGTACAAAAGAAATTCCAGGGGCACGATGTTCAGCTCATCGCTCAAGTCCACGATGCTATTGTCGTGCAGTACCCTGAGGACCGTGAGGATGAACTCCTACCTCAAATCCTGAAGGAGATGATATTCCCAGTCCCAATCGACGGGCGAACTATGATTATTGGCGTGGATGCTGAGGTTGGATGGAATTGGGCTCACTTTGACAAAAAGAACCCGGAAAAGAACCCAGATGGTGTAAGAAAGTATAAAGGCAATGACGAAAGAAAACGTAGACATTTTCCCGAGAACAACATTCTCAACTGGAAACCTAATAGATGAGTTTGTTCAAGACACCCGAGGGACTGAATCTCCAGAGCTTTTCCGTCGCTGGGCCGCTATCGCTATGGTAGCCGGCCTTCTTCAGCGGCGTGTCTGGTGTGATATTGGCAAGGGGAAACTCTTCGCCAACCAGTATATCCTACTGGTGAGTCCTCCCGGTGTGGGCAAGTCCATCGTGCTGAAAAGAGTAGAGGAGCTTTGGAAACTTTCCGAGAAGATTTTCATTGGGGATGAAACTACCACCATCCCCGGGCTCCTGGATTTTATGCAGGATTGTTCCAGCCCAGTGTCAGGCCCTTTCGGTGAGACCCTGGTAACCCATCCTCTTTCTGTTGCCCCTCGCGAGTATGGAACTTATATGAAGGCCTATGACTTAAGCGTCCTAAACGTCCTCAACGACTTCTGGGATTGCCCGAGTTCCTTCTCCGAGATGACCAGGGGTGGTGGAAAGAACACCCTGGATTTTCCAGTCCTGAACCTCATCTCCGGAACCCAACCAAGTTTCCTCAACAACGTCCTGCCTGAGGAGGCTTGGTCTCTTGGGTTCTGCTCTCGTCTGGTTCTTTGCTATGACTGGAGGGTAGAGGTCCTCCGCACCAGGGACAGGTTGAACCTCCCTGAGTTCCCGCTATCCAAGTATCGCACTGCGGTAGAGGCCCTTGTGGGTATCCAGGGCCAAATGACCTTCACCGAAGATGCCCTTGACTTCCTCGACACCTGGATAATAGATGAGAAGATGGCACCCGTGCCCTACCATCCACGCCTTGCCTCCTACGTCGCCCGTCGCCCTGTGCACTGGCTCAAAATAGCTATGTGCCTTGCGGCCGCTCAGGGAACCCTCCTCATCACCCAGCCCATCTTGGCCCTCGCTAAGGAGTGGCTTTTGGAACTGGAAACCAATATGCCTGAAATTTTCCGAGATATGAGTAAGGAATCTGACAAGGATGTTATGGATGAAATCAAGCTGGCCATTGTTCGGATGACCCTCCGCACGCCGGTATTCCCAGAGCGTAAGCTTGTCCAAATCCTCACCACCAAAATCCCTACCCACAGGATTTCATACTTCATCGACACCCTTCTCAATGCCGGGTACATCGAGGAAACAGAAGCCCCGAAAGGCTCAATCAATGCCCTTGGCCAGAGAGGTTTTCGCCACTTCAAGGCCGGGGTAGACTTAAACAAACCTATGTAAAGGAGAACACCTATGTTAGAAATTCACATCGAGGATGGTCTTGGGGTTTCTGAAAACCCGGAGAACACCCTAGCCCAGCCATCCTACCGTCATTTTAGTCCGGAAGAAATTCAGGCCTATGCCCGTGCGTGTAAACCAGGGGTTTCCCTCCCTGACATTCTGAGTGCCATATCCCACGAGGCCCTGTCCTGTCGGGAGCTCTACTTTCAAAAAGGCAAGGACGCCCTTTGCCTTTCCTTCGTCCGCCTGGTGTTTTGGCTTCAGCTGTTGAATACGAAAGCCCTGGTTGAGGGTGGACTTACAGAGGAAATGGTACACCGCCAAATTGCGGATTTTTGGAATAATAAACGGGATTTTTAAACGGCGTAAATGCGGTTTGTTTTGCCGGTTTTGGGCAATAAATTAACGGGAGGTAAAGTTGTGCCTCCCGTTTCTTTTTGCGTTTGTGTGGGAAAATTTCCGAGCCGTCCCATATCCCGATGAAGTGAGCCGTCTCACTCTCCCATCACAATCCCAGTTCCCCGGCTGTGGTTCCCCAGACCCCATAGTAATCCACGTTTCTCTGCAGGGGCGTAAGTTGCCGGTTCTCAAGACGAGTCTGGGCGCTGTCTACCATATTCCCCACGTCCACCCCGTCGAGGAGAGCCCTCTGCACAATGGTAAACATTAGCCGGCCATCCCCACTTTCCAGAGCATTTGTAAAGACTTCCGCATAGCTCTGGGTGAGCTTAGCTCGCTTGTCTTTGTCTCTCCAGATTTCATTTGAAATCTTAAAGGCCTGGTCGACCCGGGTAGGAGTAATATTAAAATACTGATATGCCAAACTTTCCAGCGGTGTGAGGTCAGCAATCTTAGTCCCGGTACTCGCGTAGAGGGTATCATTGACCACCTGGGTTGTTCTATAGAGCATCTTCGGACTGAGCGCCCTCATCATACCCTGCTGAAAGCCCTTGTCCCCGGCAGGGTTTCTCCCCGTCGTGGCGTAGTAATCAATACCTGAGTCCAGGCCATTCCACAGGGCCTTGAGCCTCTGCCCCCAGACAAACCCCATAAAGCGCTGGGTTTCCTCGCCTGGGTCACGAAACGGGCTGTTTACTTGGGACTGCAGGGAGAACCCAAATGCCCCAGGAATGCCATAGAGGAGAAAATTACTTTCCGCCCCATTTCCCCACCTGTCATACAGCAGATTACTCATCTTGTCATCCGCCGCCCACTCGGTGAATCTTTCCAGGGTAGCACCAATCTCCGAGCTCCCCATACCACCAAGCAGGGAGGTTGCCAGGTTACTATACATATAAGGTTTCCAGGCTCCATACCGCAACCCTGCATCGAGGTATTGCATTTGCCAGCCCACATAGTGCATAGTCCAGTTTTTAAACAGACCCCAAGCCTGACCAACCGGCCCCTGCAGTACACGAGCCCTATCACTAGCCGCGAATTGGAACATCGTGTTCTCGGTGAACTTCTTAGCCCCGAGGTACACTTGCTCCTTAGTTATCATCCCAGCCTTGGCCATCGAGTTAAAGAGCTTATACCCCACAGTCATAGCATACCCACGGGACGCCTGTTCTGAGAACGTCGGGAGCATAGTAGCCATATTCCTGAGCATCCCGGAGTAGTCTCCCTTTTTCAAGGAATCCGCCAGGCCTTGACCAAGCCCAGAGTTCTCTCCAATATAGCTTTCAATGAACCTTGGACTCAGTGCCCCATCCCGAACCATCTGCTCCATAAATTCCGAGAACCCTTGTTCCACTTTCGGGTTGCCCATAAGTTTCAGGCTCTCCCACATAATTTTGAGCGGACTCAGGGTATTCGCGACCATTCCCTTGCCACTTTTAGCAATGAGGGGAACCCCGTCATACGCCCACTGGAGAGCTTGCGGACACTCCCTGAGTAGGGCCAACTGCGGCAGCACGGTGGTGATGGGTTGCAGGATATTGGCCAGCGCGTAAGCCAGATTTCCAAAACCCAAGTCCAGATGTGCACTCGCCGCGTTGATGCTCCGGACAATCCTACTCGCGGAGTCCGTCCCCAGCACCGGTGCCAGGATGCTATCCGTGGTCTTATTGACCAGCTGGCTAAATACCCCCTGTTCCCCTTTGAGGACACTCAGGGTATCCTGCAGCATCACTGCTGTTCTAGGGTCATCAATACCCAGCGTAGCGATGTCTTTTGCCAGCACCCTGTCATTGATTTCATTGGCTAGCCAGATGTATTTATTTTCCAGGGAGTAGCTCAAATTTTCAATGAGGTCTTCCGCCGTGCGTGCTCGGTTATAGCCTCCCACTCCAGACCGAGGGAAGAAAAAGCTAGACTTCGCCACGTCCGGGTGAGCCCCTGCATATTGGGCTGCAAAGTTATTAGCCAGGGCAAAGTCATCTGTGCCGGAGAGGAGTTTCTCCTGCCTGAGGTCCAGGGCTCTGTCTTTCATCCAGAACTCCCCAAGCCTCCAGTTTCCTCCATTTTCCTTAGCCTTGTCAATAACTCCCTTGGCCATTTTCTGCACAGCCTTTTTGTTATCCCCACTCACGATGTAAACCAGGTTCCCTTTGTCATTGAGAATGGCCTGCCTTAGGGAGCCCTGCCAATAGTGGCTAATCCCGTAGTGGCCTTTTCTCAGAGGAAACATCTTGGCATCAGGGATATAGAGTTTCCCCGCACTGGTGGTAAGTTCCTGAATAGCCTTATCGTGAAGAGTATTCAGTGCCCGGAGGGTATCCAGCCCATCGGCCCCAAGGGCATTGACCAGCTCAGGCCGGATGAGCACATCACTGAAAGGAATCTCATCGTCTATCACCTTGAGGAGGGTGTCAAACCCTTGAGGATTCTTCGTGGCAAGTTGCCTTACCATATTCGCGAAAGCTCTAGGGTCATCCCTCTTAATCCCTCCAGATACCACCTTGAGGAGGGAGTCCTCCCCAACCTGTGGCCGACCATAGACAAGTTCCTGTGCCTTTCTCCGTGCGTTATCCCGAGTGTTCTGTGCCACCGCATAGATTTTCCTAGCCAGCGGGGAGTTCTTAAACTTAAAGGCCGTGGGATAGAAGTTTCTCTTTGCAAAGCTAGCCACATTACCCAGTAGCTCCGAGTCCTCAACCGCACCCCAGCCTAGTTTTCGGGCAACATTCTTAGCTCCTTGAAACCCCTTGGTCTCTGCGAGGGAGGGAATATCCGTGCCATCGCCCAGGGTATCCGAGAATCTCAGCGCCCTGTCCAACACGGCATCAGAGTCCCCAATCCCTTTATAAACAGTCTCCGGGTCTCTCCAGGCATCAGAATTGGAAATCTTGAGAAGGTTCCCCTGCTCTGGAATAAAGTGTGCAGGGTCATCTGTTTTAGCCACAAACCAGTTGCCCTCTTTTCCTGTCTTCCGGGCAATGACATAGAGCCCATCTTTTTCCTTCCCAAGCCTCCAGCCATTACCCACCTCGGCGAGGTTCCCCTGAATGGTATTGTCCAGTCGTGTGATGGCCTTCTTTCCCTGGGCACTGACCAACCTAGGAAACTGCACATATTCCAGCCAGTCCTCCGTGAGGGTACCATTACCCTTGAGTTCCCCAACCGTACGTTCCAGTTCACTCAAACTCTTAAACCCGATTTCTTTATTAGGACTGAACGCCCTGCTTCTCACAGAGTTCGTCCCCCGGAGAACTGAGTTCAGAGCTTTCCACTTTTCACTTCCCTCCAGTTCACCAATCATATGGTCTCGAGATTCTTCCCTAATCCTGCGTTCCAGACCCAGGATGGTATTATTGAGCTCCCCCTCCAGCTCCGGTTCCACAGTGCCTATCTTCGCTCGAGCATTGCGGAGATTCTGTTGCCAGGAGTTCTTACTTGAGATGTCTGCGAATTGCTTAGGTACACGGATTCGTTTTCCACCTGAGGCAATCCATCCTAGACCACCTGCGAGCACGCCCCCTGCACCAATATCCACTAGTGCTTCTGTGGCACGTTCCCCAAGGGAACCTCCCTCCCATTCAGGGTTTGCGGTTTGAAGTCCCAGACCAATGGCTTGCCGTCCCACCTCTATCGGGGCAAGCAAGGCAGCCTCACTACCCAGCCTAGACAAAAAGGGTGCCTTGGCTGTATTTTCCACACTTGCCAGTCCTCGAGCCCATTTTCCATAGCGAGTGCCCTTTGCCAGCATACTTGCCGCCTTAGCCGTCCCTGCCGCGAGAGGTGCCACCTGGGTGATAAACGCTGCCTTAGGATTTTCCGCCTCCCATTCCTGAACATCCTCATCCGGGTTATCTAGCCCAAAAAGGCCTAACGTAGAGTTCCACGTTAGGCTCTTAGCCAGATTCTCAAAATATTTCAGTTTGTCATCCATATCAATCTCCTTGAATCATCTGCAGTCCTTGAATATAATAGTTCTGCATAAATGGAATTTGAGAATTCTTGTCCTGGAGCAAGAGGCTTTGTTGTTGTGCCCTCTGCATTATTTTCTTCGGGGTCATCCGGCTGAGTTCCTTATCCGACATCTGGGCTAGGTCACTCAGCGCGGCATTCTGCCCGAGGGTTCTTGCCTCACCCTGTTTGTCCACCTGCTCCCAGTGGATATTCCCGTTGGCATCCCGCCAGTAGGTTTTATTTCCCCCTAGTGCACGAGGTTGCATAGCCTGCCATTTAGCCAGAGCCATATTGGCTTGTGCGAGGGCATTACGTTGTCGCATTTCCTCCTTGGCAAATTCCTGAGCCACCTGCCACCTTTCCGCAGATGCCCGGGCTTCTTCCGTGGCATTCTTAGCATCCGTAACAGACTTGTTACCCTCAGCCGTAATCCGGTTCATTTCATTCACGGCCTTGGAGAAGTCAGGTAGTTTCCCTGAAAAGTCCGCGTTGGCAAACCCAGCCGCGAGGACATCCCAGACATTATAGGGAGTGCCCTCATACTGAGGGGCTTTGACCTTGGAGGTGTCAATGTCCCGCATTCCTAGGTTTATCTCCGGAAAGGGAATTCCCTTTCCACCCTGGTCTCCGGCCACCATTCCAGCACCACCTCCAGGTCCACCCTGGGCAAGATAGGTTTCCAGCCAGGTTTTCTTCGGAGTTCCCTCCTTGTCTTCCCCAGCGCCAAACAGGCTCAGAATATAATCCCCAATACTTTCCCCTGTATTCGCGGCCCAGGAGAGTCCAAATTCCCCCGCATTCTGAGGATTTTCAGCAGCGTGGTAAATATAATCCCCTGCAGCCACAGCGGCACCGAAAGGGTCAACAACGTGCTGGCCGGGGTAGGGCAACCTATCCGTGTTTCTATTGGGGAGTTCACTTCTGTCCTTTATCAGCCCCTCTTTTGCACCCTGCTTAGCAAGACCTTGATTGATGGCCTGAGCAACTTGCCTGCCCTGTTGAGCCAACTTATAGGGAAGACTATTTTCCACCCGGTTCTGAACATTCTCCTGGGAGAAATATTCCCGAATCTGATTATCTAAAAAACTTGGAATCAAATCAACCATCTTTTTTATCTCCTTAACCACCTAGACCAAAGATACTAGAAATCATTTTCAAATCCGAGCCCAGGCCATTATAACCACCCTGAAGTCCTGCAACCCAAGGATTGGTTTGTTTATTATAGGCTGCCTGACTCGCGCCCATTGCACTACCATAGGCCATAGCCAAATCCCACAGATAATTTGTCTTGGCCATATCGGCCTGTTGCTGTTGATTGGCTGCATTGACGAGCAGGTTATTCGCCGCCGTGCCAGTGTTGAGATAATTGCTAACCGAGTTGGCATCGGCACCCAACAGCGCCGGGGTCTGTGCCCTCTGATTCGCAATGTCCGCCGCAGCCTGAGCAACAATCTGATTTTCCAGATTTTCCTGAACCCGCTCCCGAGTAAGGTAATCCCTACTTCCACCATAAGCACCAGCATCAATAGCAGCACTTCTCGCCGCGGGGATAAGCTCATCTCGGGTCTGTTTAATCAGGTTATAGGTTTCACCCTCCAGTTGCGGGGCGATACTTTCCGTAGCCTTTCTATAACCCAGACCCAAGCTATTCGCGGCCTCGTTCCCCAGATAATTATTATATGCAGAATTCCGCCCTGCAATCTGATTTGCAAAATTTATATTCCCTGAAATGCCCTGTTGAAGTTCTGGGATGTAATCCACCCAGCCTTCCTGCGCAGCTTTGTAGGCATCTCTAATCTGATTCCGCACTCCATTAAGCTCAGCCGCATAGGCAGCGTTAGCCTTGTTCTCGGATTTCGCGTTAGAGTGCCCTGTAATAGCACCAACAACACTACCCATTGTCAAACTCCTTTACACTAACTAGACAAACAATATTGTTAAACTTACTAAACCCCAGTGGACGGAATTTTAAAAGTCTGGCCATTTTGAGCGCCCGGAGGTTATTCACCGGGGTCAGGCCATAGAACTTCGGCACACCCAGGATTTTCCTCGCCACAGGCAGAACTTCCTGGCAAAACCTGAGGGCATTCCAAACATCTACTCTGGGAAGGCAAGTCCAGTGGGCTTCGGCTCTGCCATTCCCCTGAAGGAAAAGTGCATAGCAGCCATATCTCCTTAGACAGAGCCACTTCACACCCAGAGCATCTAAGTCTACCTCAAACAGCCAGTTTGTTCTATCCTTGGGGACTGTATAAAACCCATCCACTGTCATCATCGTAAACCCCCAGATAAATCTTTCCGTCCTTTTTGACTCTAATCTGGTCGCCGTCCACTGCAGGAGGCAGGCCATTCCTCGGCTTTCCTGCGTCCCAAATATACAGCCCCAGATTTACCACTTGCGGGTTGGCCTGTTGGGCACGGAGATTCCCTACCACAATTGCAGCCCAGGAACGCCAGTCCTGATATTCCTCCGGACTTGGGAGGTTTGAAAAATCCATCATCCTAGAGTCTCCCATTCATTTGCTGCCCGAAGAATTCCAGGGCAGACAATTTCCAAATAGTTTCCGCACCAACATCCTCAATGCGAATGCGAAAAAACCTCCCTGTGATTCTTGTCCAGCAAAGATTATCCAAATCACTGAGGGGAAACCAGTCAGTCCACTTAATCGGGTCTTCGAGGCGGTCTCTCCAGCCCAGCTTAATCTTCGCAGTGGAGGAACCTGAGTTCTTCATCTCTGCATTGAAAGTGTCTATGTATTTATGCCCTCGGGTATTGAGTTCAATATCCTTACTTTCAATCCAGAGTTCTTGGTCTCCCTTATTAGTGGAAATCAATTGCCCATCAACGTAGACATTTCCTAAACCTGACACCATATCTTGCCTCCATAAGAAACCTGCCCATAGCCCTCGTAGGTCATCCCAATCTGCCCGTCGGCATCCTCAGGCAGGGGAAGTTTGCCTTCCGCCTGGCCCTGATTAAGGGCATTTTTGAGGTCATCCACATAGAGTGTGCCGTCGCTCGAAACCCAGTATTGTTCCCAAGCACAGTACCTGTCCCAATCGAGCAGTGTCCAAGTGTTATTCCCCAGGTTGAACCCAAAGCAAAGCAGCTCGGCGTTGTCTGCACTCTGCACCGGGACGAAGAAGAAGACGTGCTGGAGAATTCCCCACGCCGCACAAAAACAACTTCCTGTGCGGTTCAAGTCTAGGCGCTCATTCAGTGTCGCACCAACTCGTTCGTTATCCACAAAGGTAATGCCGCTACCATCAGACACCCAAATACCATTAGGCCCAAAAGCAAAGATACTCTTATTGGCCACACAGATTGACCGTGCATTCCAGCATCCTGCACCTTTATACAACAACCCGTAGCTGAAAATATAAGGGCGGGAGATGTAGCTTACCTTGACAACCTCCCTATTCGTGCAGAGGAGCATAAAGTTATCCAGCGCAACACCGCCAACCAGTTCCCCCTGAATGTCCCTAATAAACAGGTCGCCGGCCATATTCCCTTGTTCAGGAGTCCAGTAATCCGGGTTATCGTCATCAGACCAGAGCACCGAATCTGCACAGACAGCAACCAAGAAGTTCTTACACTTGAGGAGAAACTTAGGCACATAGCCCCTGGCCGTGAAGTTCTCAACTTCCTGCATAGTGCTATAGGGCCAATACGCCGGGTTCTCTTCCTCCGTGGGCTCACCGGTTTCATCCAGGATGAATTGGTTGTCATCCCTAGGTTTCCATACCCAGAGCTTCTCCCCGTGAACAGCATAAACCCACTTACCAAATGGCTGGAAACTCCAATCCCCTGAGGCAACGTGCCCTTGAGGGGTTACATCATTTATTTCCGCTGTGGTAAGTGAATAGGTTAGTACTGAACTGGTCGTGCCAAGGAAGATTAAATCACCAGCACCGCAAATCGCGTTTACAGGGACACCTGCTGACATCAACGGAATTTGCCCAGGCATAGGCTGGAGTGTTCTATCTATAAAGAGCACACCTCTCCCATCCTCCCAGAGAATAGGCTTCTGGTCGGGTAAGTCAGGCGTATAGCCTGAAGCCAGCTCGTCAATTCGTACTAACCTTTCACTCATTTCTTTTCCTCTGGTTTGGTTAATTCTTTTGCAAGGTCAATAGCCTTCTTCCCTTTGGCGATATCCTCAGGCGTGGCATTGCGCACGTTGAGGGCCAGGATAGCCAGCAGCTTTTTCAGCCAGCCAGCACCTGGAATAAGGGCACAAAGAGCAGAACTACCAACCACCACACTACCAATAATAGTAGCAAGAGGCTCAAAGTTCTCAGAAACGTAACTAAAAAATTCATACATTCTAATCCTCCAGTTCAAAGTGGGGTTTATCAACGAGGGACTTCCACGTTCCACCCCAGGTTATATTAAGTCCTAGCTTCCCGGCACAGTAGCCCAAGTAGAAAGCCAGGATATTCCAATCATTAGCATTGGAATCAATCATCCCATCTCGGGTCTTCGGACAGGGCCAGGGATAGAGGTCAACAGCCAGGCCCTCGAGATGCTTAGACTTGAGGGTCTTACTTACCCCAGTAGCCACATAGGCTTTCTGGGTCTCTTCAGTTCTCAGCCCCTCAATCACCGAGAAGTCCACATAGTGCAGGGCCTCGTGGATGAGGGCAACCAGTCTAGGGTCAACGCCAACCAGTCGTTCCTGGCTCTTCTGACTCAGTTTGTATGGTTCTTTTCTTCTCTGCATGGAATCGTTCAATCCTCTCAAAAATGGTAGCTTGGTCAATCTTGATTTGAGTTAGGGTCTCAAGCATTTTATTCTGATTCCCTATGAGTTTTTCAATTGCCTCATTTGTGGCATAGTTTTTGACCAAGCTAAGGTTAATCATTTGGATTTCCTTACGCAGAGCAAAATACTGCGAAAGTATCCAGCTAAGTAAAATTGCATTTAGCGACCAAATTATTTCCAAATATCCTGGCATAGTTGTCTCCCTCTTTTATTCCAAAATAGTGGAAAAAGGTCTACCTGTCAAGATGGAATTGAGCAGAGTGTCAACCACCCGAAAACCCAGAACCCTGAGAAGAATTCCGCCAGGGCTGTGGAGCGGTTAAATGGGGAGGGGAGGACGTTTGCTATCCAGGGAGAAAGTTCAAACAGTGACCAACAGAAAGCGTAAATGTTGGCAATGGGTAAGCCTACAAGAAGCCACATAGGGTCTTTTAATACAAGCGCCACTAGGAGCATCGGGCAGGAGTATCTGAGCAACATATAGAGAAAATCATAGCAAAAGTCATAGGGCTTGGCAACAACCTTAGAATAGAGCCAATCCAGGGGATAGTGATACCATCTCTCTTTATACCGTTCTACCGTCTTGGAGTCTGGCTCTCCTCCTCTGCCAAGGTCAAAACAGCATCCGTGTCCGCGAGACCAAAACTGAAATTGTAACCAAAGGAGGATTGGAATTCCCAGGGATATATTGGACATATCCAGTCCTAGGCAAAGTCCCATCCCAGCTACCATCAACACCGTCTGCACACCACGAGAACTCAGAAGGGGCACCTCTTTCCAGCCGCCACCAAACAGCCTCCTGAGAAAGCCACCAGCCAAACCTGCAATTAAAAATTGTAAAGCATCAATCATCTTAGAATCTCCTTTCTCCCCTATCGTGGAGCAAGAAAAAGAGCCTGTCAATATTCAAATCAACAGGCTCTTAAATCAGGCTGGAGGGTTTCCTGATTATTCTGCACAATGCATTGCAAGGTAATATCTTTTGGCTTTCCCCTCGGGGGCATCCTTATCCTCGAGGAAGTCAAACGCCAGGTCAACATAATACTGCGGTGCCTGGCCATCCTTATAGTAGTCGCTCCGCACCATATTCAGCGTGTAATAAAGGTCATAGATGTTGTAGTTCTTACATCCCCAATCTATGCCCATCGAGGATGCAACCTTTTCAACATCCTCGAGAGTCCAATAGGCACCAGAACTTCCATCCTTGTTTTTCATCCGGGCTACTGCCTTTTCTGCACAGTCCTTGGTAAAATGATACCCGTAGATTAAGCTCTCGGCCTTTTCTCTCTTGTGCTCCCAGTGCCCAGGATTACTTTCATATCCCATCTCGGCCATCTCGGCCAGTATTTCCATCATTGCGAGATGCCTAGAAGTTTCAACTTTCTTTTCCTTGGCAAACTCGCACAGTTCTCTACACCATCCCATCATAGGTCTCCTTGAAATTCAGGGCTGGCCTGAAAGGTAACACCAGCCCCTTTGATATAAGTTTACGCAGTCGCAGTTCCACTTGTCGGAAGCTTGGACAGAATGAGGTTAAGGTCATTCTGCGTCGAGCAGCAACAAGCCGCCAACTGTTTCTCAAGTCCACAGAATCTCTCGCCAAAGTTAATCGACTGGAGCAAATTGCTTTTATCTGCATACAGGCGAGCATTCTCAGTCTGCAGGGCAGATATCGTATTCTGGTCGATTTTGTTGGAGAGGGCTGCATTACCAGTTACAATGGCATTTACAATCTCACGGGTCTGAGCAGAAGTCTGCAAAGCAGCAGCCGCGGCGGTGTTATTA
>ENA-OURC01000217-OURC01000217.1-human-gut-metagenome-genome-assembly--contig:-NODE-217-length-24161-cov-4.60209_pt1 | contig 24161 bp, 20 predicted proteins | sample MGYA00243026_ERZ508738 | MGnify/ENA primary metagenome ERZ508738 (study PRJEB26277, sample SAMN04329806) | human gut metagenome | biome: human-associated habitat | host: Homo sapiens | place: USA...
TTTTGAGTACAGAGCCAGAGTTGTAAAAAGCAGCTTTGACTGGGGCAACATAAAACAGCTTGAGCAGCCCTTTGAGGACCTTGTGATTTATGAGACACATGTGAGGGGCTATACAAAGGATAAGTCATCTGGAGTCAGCGCACCGGGCACATTTGCCGGATTGAAGGATAAGATTCCGTATCTTAAGGACCTTGGAATAAATGCAGTGGAGCTCATGCCGATTTTTGAGTTTGATGAGATGGAGAGCGCGAGAGTGGTCGATGGTGTGCAGCTTTACAATTACTGGGGCTACAACACAGTATCATTTTTTGCACCGAATACCAGCTATGCCTTCAACGAGGAGCACAACCACGAGGGAGACGAGCTGAAATCGCTGATAAAGGCTTTAAAGGAAAATGGCATAGAGGTCATTCTTGATGTGGTGTTCAACCATACCGCTGAGGGAAATGAGATGGGACCGTGCTTCTCCTTCAAGGGAATAGACAATAACGTGTACTATATGCTTACACCGGATGCACACTACTACAATTTCAGTGGCTGTGGAAACGTTATGAACTGTAATCATCCTGTTGTGCGCAACTTTATCATAGACTGTCTGAGACACTGGGCCATTGAGTACAGAGTGGATGGCTTCAGATTTGACCTGGCTTCCATTCTCGGAAGAGACCAAAACGGTGCACCTATGGCCAATCCGCCGATTCTTGAGTCGCTGGCATTCGACCCGGTACTTGGCAAGATGAAGCTCATCGCAGAGGCCTGGGATGCAGGCGGACTGTATCAGGTGGGAAGCTTCCCGTCATGGAACAGATGGGCTGAATGGAACGGCAGATACAGGGATGACATGAGAAGCTTTTTAAAGGGCGATGACGGTATGGCGGGAAATGCCATCACACGTATCACCGGCTCACGCGACCTTTACAGCCCGGAGAGCAGAGGACACAAGGCATCAGTCAATTTCCTGACTTGTCATGATGGCTTTACACTGTATGATCTTTACTCATACAATGAAAAGCACAATGAGAAAAACGGCTGGAATAACACAGACGGAGACAACAACGGACATAGCTGGAACTGTGGCGCAGAGGGCGAGACAGACGACCCGAATGTAAACGGACTTAGAAGGCGCCTTATAAAGAATGCATTTGCAGCACTTTTGTGCAGCCGTGGCCCGGCGATGTTTTTTGCGGGCGATGAGTTCTGCAACACCCAGTTTGGAAACAACAATGCGTATTGTCAGGACAATATCATTTCATGGCTCGACTGGGGCAGGCTTGAGGAATTCAAGGAAATCCATGATTTCGTGCGTCATATGATTCAGTTCAGGAAAGAGCATCCTATACTCAGAAAGATGACAAAGCCTTCATCCTGCCAGTTTCCGGAAATCAGTGTGCACAACGGTACACCGTTCAATGCCTCAACGGATTACAAGACAAAGCTTATCGGCATCATGTATGCCGGAAGAAATGAGGAGGACACGGAGGATGATATTGTATTCTATTGCATGAATGCATATTGGGAGCCGCTTGTGATGCAGCTTCCGGTGCTTCCGAACGGAAAACACTGGCATGTGGACACCAACACCAATGCAGAGTATTTTGACGGAGAGGACTTCACGGAAAAGACAGAGCTTTTGGGTGTCAACACCATAAGAGTTCCTGCGAGAACCACGATAATACTTGTGGCAGAGTAACAATAAAATCTGCAGCCCGGTACACATTGTGATATGTGCACCGGGCTGTTTTTCGTTACGGTTTTGGCTTAGACTGTAACATTTCCCCCTTTCATTTTTCAATATATTTTATGTGACATTTGAATCAGCAGCCCGTGATGGTTGTGAAGTGATACCGGAAGGCCTTGTATATATCACATAATCAGTTGTGAGTTGGACAAATTTCGTCTGTGAATCCAAGAAAATAATTGGGTGTGACACCAAAAATTGTACTTAGATGGCAAATGACAAAAATGTCAGGCACTCTACGGCCTGTCCTGTAGCCTGAAATAGTTGATTCTGCACAGCACATGATTTCAGAAAGAGCAATGTTGGTCAAGTTGTTGAGCCTCATCAGATAATCAAGCCTGTCAGGCACAGTTGTACTAATGGTTGATTGTTGCTTTTTTAATAGAAAGTTATTTATTCTACTCATAAACAAATTGTAACACAATAATCATAAAAAGCAACAAATATCTGAAAAAATACGAAAAAAATAGAAAACTTAAAATTACAATTTTAAATCCAGCCACCATCAAAAGTGATTATCTGTCCTGTGAGGTAATCAGGTGCAGTGATGACGGAGTAAGCCATATCTGCGACCTCATCGGCTGTGGCAAAGCGTCCGGCAGGGATTTCATCGGCAAGCTCAGCTCTTTCTGCCTCGTCAAAGCAGAGGTTCATATCGGTATCTATGACACCGCAGGCTATGGCATTTACCGGAATATGCGATGGCGCAAGCTCCTTGCCGAGTGCCTTGGTAAATGCATTTATACCGCCCTTGCAGGCTGAGTATGCCACCTCGCAGGAGGCTCCGACATTGCCCCAGACAGAGGAAATCTGTAGTATACGGCCACATTTATCTGCAACCATATAAGGGATGATGAGCTTTGTAAAGTTGAAAACACCGGTCAGATTTATCTCCACGATATTGTTCCATTCCTCCGGTGTCATGTCGCTCAGCAGCCCGATATGCGATATGCCGGCATTGTTAATGAGCACATCTATATGGCCAAAATGGGAAATGGTTTTCGCAACCATATCCTTGGCAAAGAAAAAGTCTCCTACATTTCCGGTGTAGCATAGCACCTCAATTCCGTATGCACAGTGAAGCTCATCAGCCAGAGCCTTTAGCCTGTCAGATGAATTGCGGCAGCAAAGTGAGAGGTTATAGCCACAGGAAGCCAGCTTTTTGGCAATGGCGGCACCGATACCGCGTGAAGCTCCGGTTATTATAGCTGTTTTGTTTATGTGATTGGTGTGATTGGTGTGACTGGTGTGATTTGTGTTATTTATGTGATTTGTGTTATTTATGTTATTTGTCTGATTTGTCATGATATTCTCCTGATAATTTATATACCGTGGTGCTAAGCCGGTCGCTGCGCTGCCGGGCCGGCTTCAAAGTATAAAAAAATAATTACGTGATTAAATTACAGTTCAGTCATGGGTATGATACCTCGCTGTGAGGCTGGGCACAACAGTGTAAATTTTTATCTTATACAGCATAAATCATACCATAAATATATATTATGGGGTAGACAAAATTTATACATTGTGATATTATTTAATAGTTGCAAAACGAATTGCAGACGGCGTGTGGCTCAGTTTGGTAGAGCGCTACGTTCGGGACGTAGAGGTCGCAAGTTCGAATCTTGTCACGCCGATTTATTTATGGATGTATCTGAATAGTTATCGACTGTATTATTTTGGAGCACGCGCATAGCGTGTTTTTTTTTGTTACCGTTCAGTGTGAATAGTAACTTTTTTTATATTTTTCTGAAAATTCACTTTTTATGTCCTTTTATTTAGAAAATGCTGGATTTTTAAATTAACATAATGTACAATAGCCATAGGTTGATAGCATAGCAGGCAGGCCTTGGGTAGCTGTAATCTCTAAAACTTCTAAAACAGCACCCCCAATTCAGCCCAACAGCCGGAAAAGACTAGGCAAAAAGTAGCTGAAACCGCTGAAATCCCCAAAACAGCACCCAAAACCCAACCCAAAAGCCGGAAAAGGCCAGGCAAAAAGTAGCTGAAATCCATTAAAATCATAAAACAGCTCCAAACTATAGTCGGTTTCTATATTTATATGGTGCTATCAAACAAATGGAGACCATAATCTCCACTTTTGAAGATAAATGACATTTTTCATTTATCATATTCCCCACAAAAACAATTGAATTACTGTTAGAATCACATACATGGCATCACATGATGCAAAGAGTTAGGAGGAAAATAAAATAAGTTCAATAGATAATAGAATCCAATGGTTGGAAGGTGAGATATTAGAGATTCAGGAAAGACTGGAGACAATCACTGAGGAAGGAACAATTTATCCTACACAAAAAGACGGAAATGTTAAATGGTATGTTTGGAAAAATGGCAGAAGAGAGTATTTATCAAAGAAAAATGATAAAGAAATCAAAAATCTTGTCAATAAAAAATATCTGGAGCTTTATCTGAAGGACACAATAAATGAACTAAGACTACTTGAGACAAACAGGAAGGCTCGGAAAAAATATAAAACGGATTATGCCCAGAAAATGTTGAAGCAAAAACATTATAGAAGTATACTTTTACCAGTTGATAAGAAGGAAATGAAGAGACAAATGAAAAGACACAGGTTCCTAACCCTGAAGCTCTCAAGTTTTATACTAAAATGGGAATTATAGTGCGGTCAAAATCAGAAGTAATTATTGCGACAGCCTTGTATGATAATAATATAAAGTTTGAGTACGAGAAGGCGATTAAAATCTCAGATGTTATTTATTATCCCGATTTTACGGTTGAGAAGAAAAATGGCGACATAATTTTGTGGGAGCATCTTGGATTGATAGACAATCCTGATTATCGAAATAAAGCTTATCGAAAGATATTGAAATATAACGAAAATGGATATTATCAGGGAAAAAATCTTATATTGACATATGAAACAGCGGAAAGTCCATTGGACCCAATGGATGTAGAACATGAAATAGAAAAAATGTGCAGGTGATAAAATGCTCAAAAAATTACGAAGAAAATTTATAGCCATAGCAATGTTATGAGTTTCAATTGTTCTTATTGCAATTGTAGGCACGATAAACATTGCAAATTATATAAGTACGAATGAAGCATTGGATGCGCGCCTTAAGCTGATTGCCGGAAACGGAGGAACATTCCCGGATCTTTTAGAGCAGAAGAACATGGGAGTGGAAAGCAATAAAAAAAATGATGAAAACACAAACACCGGCACAGAAAGCACAAACACCGATACAGAAAACACAAACACATTCGGCAATACAGCAGATGAAAGTACAAATAAAGGGACTCCCACGCTCAAAGAGCCACCATCCGGCAGAACAGATGTACAGCCACCGGAGGATATGAATCAGGCTGACTTAAATGAGAACGACATAAATGAGAATGACCTAAAACGCCATGGCATCTCGCCGGAGAGTCAGTTTGATACCAGATACTTCACTGTCACAATAAACAGCAAGGGCGATGTGGAAAATATTGACACAAGTAAAATAGCATCTGTTTCGTCAGAGAATGCAGCACAATACGCGAAAAAGCTTTGGAAATCAGGCAAAAAGGGTGATGGCAAAAATGGATTCTCAGAAAGTTTTAAATACATGACAGTAGGTGAGGGTGGCTCTACAATGTATATTTTTCTGAGTTGTCAGCGAGAGCTTTCAACAATAAGAACATATGTATTAGCCAGTGTTGGAATCAGTGTGTTCGGACTTGCAGTTGTATTTGTTATGATATACTTCTTCTCGGGAAAAATACTAAAGCCTGTATCGGAAAGCTATGAAAAGCAGAAGCGGTTCATAACTGATGCCAGCCATGAAATAAAAACTCCACTTACCATAATAGATGCAAATACAGAGGTCATTGAGATGATGGAGGGAGAGAATGAATGGACAAATAGCACCAGAAAACAGGTGGCACGCTTGACATCGCTCACGGAAAAGCTTGTATTTTTGTCGAGAATGGATGAGGAAGCAACAAAGCTTGAGATGCTGGAATTTTCATTATCTGACGCAATACTTGATACTGCAGAACCGTTTAAAGCGATAGCTCGGACAAAAGGGAAAAAGCTCACAATAGATGTGATAGATGGAATACTGTATACAGGAGATGAGAAGACTATCAGACAGCTTGTATCAATTTTGCTTGATAATGCAATGAAGTATTCAGGATGCAGCAGCGTAAGCTTCGAAAAGGATAATATCAATAAAAAGAATCTTAATAAGACAAATCTTAATAAAACCACCCAAACACAAAACGATTGTGTTACCACCACCGGAGATACGGCACCGGAAATAGAACTAACCATGAGACCATCCGGTAAAAACCGTATAATTACAGTGTGGAACACTGTAGACGAGACTGCAAACATCAAAAAAGGCAGACAGGACATGCTATTTGAGCGCTTCTACCGCACTGATACTTCACACAACTCAAAAACAGGAGGCTTTGGAATAGGTTTATCAGCAGCCTATGCTATAGTAAAGGCACACAAAGGAAAGATAACTGCAGAAAGTAAAGATGGCAGGTCTATTAAATTTACAATCGTACTGTAAATTAAAAATATTTTTTTACATGCATTTTACACACTAATGATTTTGCATTTTACATTTCCCCATTACTATATCAGTTGTAACAAACAAAGAAATAAATTCAAGAAAGAAATGAAAGAGGAAATTAAAATGAAAAATCGTATGAAAAAACTTTTAGTTTTAGCAACTGCTGCAACAATGATGACAGCAGCATTTACAGGATGTGGCTCAAGCTCAGACGGAGCAGACAACAATGCAGATACAAGCGCAGATGAAGGTACATCAAATGAGAACTTAAGCGGTTCACTTTCACTTGCAGGAAGTACTTCAATGGAGAAGCTTTGTGAGGCGCTCAAGGAGTCATTCATGGAGAAAAATCCTGGAGTAACAGTAACAGTAGAGTATACAGGCTCTGGTTCAGGAATCGAGTCAGTAACAGCAGGAAGCGTAGATATCGGAGATTCATCAAGAGCACTTACAGATGATGAGAAAGCAAACGGCGTTGAGGAAAACATCGTAGCAATCGACGGAATCGCAGTAATCACAGACAAGGACAACTCAGTAACAGAGCTTACATCAGATGACTTAAAGAAAATCTACACAGGTGAGATTTCAAACTGGAAAGACCTTGGTGGAAAAGATGAGGCAATCGTAGCAATCGGCCGTGAGGCAGCTTCAGGTACAAGAGGAGCCTTCGAGGAGCTTCTTGATGTAAAGGATCAGTGCAAATATGCACAGGAGCTTGACTCAACAGGAGCAGTTCTTGCAAAGGTAGGCTCAACACCGGGAGCAATCGGATATGTTTCACTTGACGTGCTTGATGATACAGTAACAGCAATGAAAATTGACGGAGTAGAGGCAACAGAGGAAAACATTGTAGCAGGCAAATATCTCCTTTCTCGTCCATTCGTAATGGCTACAAAGGGCAAGATTGATGAGCAGAACGATATTGTTAAAGCTTGGTTTGACTATGTAAACTCAGATGAGGGACAGGCAGTTATCAAGAAGGTGGGTCTTATCCTCCCTCAGTAGAAATTATCGGGCATATTAATGATACGAAATACAGACCTAGCTAGTATGTATAAGTATAAAAATAATACAAAATACAGACATCGATATTAGACATCAGTTTTAATACATATCGAAAAGATACAGGGTTTCCTCAGGAAATGGCAGGTTTCCTGGGGAACTTTTTGAAACAAGGAGTATCAAATGAAACATAAATCCATAGTAGAGAATGTTGCCAAAATAATATTCACGGTATGTGCGGTTGTGGCAATATTCGCAGTATTATCAATAACAATTTATATGTTCCTTAAAGGCGCACCGGCATTTTTCAAGGTCGGAGTGTTAAACCTCTTATTCGGAACAAAATGGGCGCCGACGGCGGCAGATCCAAGCTACGGAATATTGTACATAATCCTCACATCCATCATAGGAACAGCAGTATCTATACTCATAGGAGTACCGATTGCTCTTCTTACGGCAGTATTTCTCACTGAGGTGTCAAACAAAAAGCTCTCAGCGGTAGTGCAGCCGGCAGTAGAGCTGCTTGCAGCCATTCCATCAGTAATCTATGGACTTTTAGGACTTATGATACTTAATCCGGTATTATACAAACTGGAGAAACATATTTTTGCAAACTCGGCAACGCATCAGTTTACTGGCGGATCAAATCTGCTTGCGGCAATCATAGTGCTTGCAATCATGATTCTTCCTACGGTAATCAACATGAGCGTATCATCAATACAGGCAGTACCGCAGCAGATGAGAGCGGCATCCCTTGCTCTTGGAGCAACAAAGATACAGACAATATTTAAAGTGACGGTTCCTGCAGCAAAGTCAGGAATCATGACAGGAATTGTGCTCGGAATAGGTCGTGCGCTCGGAGAAGCGATGGCTATCAACATGGTAGCCGGCGGAACGGTAAGCTTTCCACTTCCGTTCAACTCAGTGCGTTTCCTTACAACACAGCTCGTCAGCGAGATGGGATACGCCAGCGGACTTCACAGACAGGTGCTTTTCTCAGTAGGCCTTGTGCTTTTTGTGTTTATCATGATAATCAACCTCACTCTTATGAAACTCAAAAAGAAAGGAGCTGTGGAAAATGACTAGTATAAATGGAAAACGCCGCAGAATAGGCGATGATGTAGTATATTTTTTCATATATCTGTGCGCAGCATTATCGGTAGTGCTGCTTGCAGGAATCATCATATATGTATTTGTCAGGGGAATCGGCCAGGTAAACTGGCAGTTTCTGACCAGCGAGACATCTGTATTAAGAGGCACCGTCGGAATAGCGGGCAACCTGCTCAATACACTTTACATCATAATTATCACCATGCTCATAGCAACTCCTGTCGGAGTGGGAGCAGCTGTGTACTTGAATGAGTATGCAAAGCCGGGTAAGCTCGTATCCACAATAGAGTTTGCCACAGAGACACTTGCAGGAATACCGTCAATCATCTTCGGCCTCTTCGGAATGATGTTCTTTGGACAGACAATAGGCTTTGGCTACAGTATCCTGACGGGCTCACTGACACTGACACTCATGGTGCTGCCTCTCATCACAAGAAATACACAGGAGGCGCTTAAAACTGTACCGGACAGCTACAGACACGGAGCAGTCGGACTTGGAGCCGGAAAATGGCACACCATCCGCACCATCCTGCTGCCGTCAGCCATGCCGGGAATCATCACAGGTGTTATCCTTGCAATCGGCCGAATAGTAGGTGAGTCAGCAGCACTCCTCTTTACAGCAGGAAGTGCAGGAATGCTTCCAAAGGTTGCCAGCGGTTATTTCTCAAAGATAATGCAGTCAGGTGGAACTCTTACCATCAAGCTCTACCTTGCAGCGACAAGTGAAGGAAAATTCGACCAGGCATTTGGAATTGCGGTTGTGCTTCTCGTAATCGTATTCTTAATCAACATCCTGACAAAGGTGCTGGCAAAGAAATTCCAGGCGAAGTGAACTTGGCACAGCAATATTAGTAAACAAATCAACCGGTTATTATAATGATATGAGGGTCAAAAGGTATTTTACCCCTTTAATCATAATAATAAATTAACGAATATAGTAAATAACAAATATAATAAATAACAAATATAATAAACTAACTAAGAAAAGAAGCTTCGATTTGATATCAGTAAATCGGAGCTTCTTTTTAGTTTCATTAAGATTATTTCTTAAACAAATCTTAATGTGTTACATAATTGGATTTTAATGTTACAATTGATACAATAAGACCAACATAAAACTTCCGGAGGCAATTATGTATAAAGTATTAGTATGTGATGATGAGAAAGACATTGTATCGGCAATCAGCATTTATTTGACCAGCGATGGCTACGAGGTAATCCCGGCGCGAAACGGGCTGGAGGCGCTCGATATAGTAAAACACAATGATGTGCATCTTGTCCTGATGGATATCATGATGCCTGTCATGGACGGCATAGAGGCGATGGTGGAAATCAGAAAAATCTCTAATGTGCCGATCATACTGCTCACTGCCAAAAGTGAGGACACTGACAAGGTACTCGGGCTCACGGTCGGAGCAGACGACTATGTGACGAAACCGTTTAACCCGGTAGAGCTGCAGGCAAGGGTGAAGTCACAGATCAGGAGATACATGCTTCTTGGCGCAGGCAATACAAGCGCAGGAAAGCTGGTAATCGGCGGCATTGAGCTGGATGACAAATCAAAGACAGTGACAGTTGATGGCGAGGCAGCAAATCTCACACGTACAGAGTACGATATTTTGAAGCTTCTCATGGAGCATCCGGGCGAGGTGTATTCGCCGAATCAGATATATGCAAAGGTCTGGAAGGATGAGCCGTATGGGACAGAAAACACGGTGGCGGTACATATACGCCATCTCAGAGAAAAGGTTGAGATAAATCCGGCTGAGCCAAGGTACTTAAAGGTCATCTGGGGTCGCGGATACAAAATTGACGCTGAATAGGTGCGTGCTTGATACAGCTTTGTCAAGTGAAGCACTATAAAATGGAAGGTGAATGATATGAAAAAAATATCAAGGAATCTGTGGCTTAAGCTTGCGGCATTTATAGTGTGCTCGGTCATGGCGGCAGGGCTTGTTGTAACAACGATAGTTGCAGTGTACACAAACAATTATGAAAGCACAGCACAGCTAAGGGATGAAATTCATGCGAATATTGCAGGAGCCTATAGCAGACAGATGGTGTACAATTATGAATCCGGTGATGACACTGCATTTTCGCAGATGACTAATGATACCAATCTGCAGGCCGCAGTGGTAAAGAGTAATGAAACATCAGAGGACAAGGTAGATGTAAAATCTGATGCAGCAAAGGTGTATTCAAGTGTGGATGAAATATCAAATCCGGATTATATTTTTAGCTACAAGGCAAAGAACTTAAAGTGGAACAGGCTATCATATCTGTGGGATGCAATGAGCGGCAGCTATGAAGAGTCAGACGATGCATCAAACAATATGAACAGTGAGAGAATCAGCTCAATCATGTATTCCAAGACAAATGGGCTCTTTTATCTGTGCCTGAATGATGGTACCGCTTATGTCATTCCAAAGGTGAGGGTGATGACAGGCTCTAACGATAACAGCTCGCTTGGCTTATATAAGGCAGTTGAGAAAACCGATGAGAATGGAAATAATTACTTTGCCTACGAGGAGATGTTTACAGGCCAGTCACTCGATATTACAGGCTTTGCCGAGTGGAAAAATGTAAAGTGCTATGATGAAAAAGGAAATCATATAAAGTGTGGCATGAATCTGAGTGATGACGGCGATTCGCGCTTTGATAGTGACGGCTCTTACTACGATTATGATGAGGATATTTATTATGACAGCTACGAAATCATAAAAGTGGTGGAGCAGGTGAATGAGAGCTATGAGCTTTTACCGGATACCTTTAATATATCGGATACCGGAATTGTGTACTATCCATACACCCAAACGGAAGATAAGCCTGAGTACTATTATGTGTATGCAAAGCTTCCGCAGCAGCTTCAGGAAAAGGGCGATTACTTCAATCAGGCAGACAGCTTACTTGACGTCATGGAATTTACAGAGGCTCATTTAAGTGTATTGTTTGTCATATTTATACTTGGTTTTGTGATTACAGCGGGGTATCTGCTGACAGTTGCCGGAAAACGTGAGGATTCGGAAGAAATTAAATTACGATTATATGACAGGCTGCCGTATGAGGTGATGCTTGGAGTGACAATGTTTGCAGACTTTATGGTATTTCCGGCAGGCTTTTTGCTTATAAAGCAGCTTCCGGTGGTGGCACTCATTTGTCTGGCGGCAACCATGGTTTCGCTTGAAGCAATCCTGACAACATACGTAAGAATCAGGGCACATGAGTTCTGGAAGCATACATTGTGCTACTATGTTGTGAGATTTTTCTTAAAGCCTGTCAAAAAGCTATGCAGGATGGTATTTGCCCCAATCAGATACGGCTTTTCATGGATAGAAAGAAATGTACCGCTATTTCTGATCAGTATGCTGGCATTCGGCCTTTTATGTCTGCTTGAGCTTATAGGCTTTGGATTCATTGTAAAGATTATAGAGCTTGTGCTGCTTATCGCATTTATCATGCAGTATGACAGGATAAGATGCGCTACAAAGGCTATAGCAAACGGTGATTTTTCACAGCCGGTTGATACATCAAGGCTTATGCTGTTTTTCAGAAAGCATGGCGAGGATTTGAATAATGTGAGCAATGGAATAGAGGCGGCGGTCTCTGAAAAAATGAAGAGCGAGCGCTTCAGGACGGAGCTCATCACAAATGTGTCGCATGATATCAAGACACCGCTCACCTCGATTATCAATTATGTGGACCTGTTGCAGAAGGAGGACATAGATAACGAGAAGGTACGCGAATATCTTGACGTTCTCGACAGGCAGTCATCACGTTTGAAAAAATTAATTCAGGATTTACTTGAGGCTTCAAAGGCATCTACCGGCAGCATAAATGTAGAACTGGAGGAACTGGATGCGGCTGTTATGCTGTCACAGGTAGCTGGAGAATACAAAGAAAAATTCGAGAAAAATAATCTTGACTTAATTATTAAAAATGACGTTACGCCTGTTATGATTCAGGCAGATGGACGACATCTGTGGAGAGTGTTTGATAATCTGATGAACAACATCAACAAATACGCCCAGCCGGGCACGAGAGTGTACATTGACATCATTCCAAAGGACAGCGGAGCCATCATAACCTTCAAGAATGTATCAGCTACACCGCTTAATATTTCAAGCGATGAGCTTAAGGAGCGTTTTGTCAGAGGAGACAGCTCGCGAAATACCGAGGGCAGCGGACTTGGACTGTCTATTGCAGAAAGTCTCATGAAGCTCATGAATGGTACTTTGGAGCTGACTGTGGACGGTGATCTGTTTAAGGTGACTCTGGAGTTTTGAGCTTTTTAAAACAATATTATGATACCTATTGACCGTCTAATCATATTATATATTGAATTTATAAGACATAAGAAGCAATAAAAGCCGGGGCAGATGCCCCGGCTTAAAAAATTATTTTTCGCATTCTTTTACAAAATCAACTACTTCCATATTCTTTTTCATTATATTATCGTCTTTTTCCATTTCACTAATTGTCATCCAATAATAGTGTCGGGAGTTAATAGAAAAGTCGTTTTTATTCATTATTTTTGGAATGTTTTTAAATTCTACTTCGTACAGCCTATGGTTATACACTCTGTTTTCGTTATGGCTTACGGAATATTTTTCCTGTACTCTGGATGATATATATTTGCATTTGATTTCTTTTTTGGGTATACCTAAGTCATTTGATAAATTACTGATGATAAAGGCTTCATTGTCTTTATCTGCGGTTTTTAAATTGGGAAACAGCTTACAGTCCCATCTTTCATCATAATATGTAAGATATTTTGTTTTTATGCCGGGGGCACTGTCTTTGATTATAATTAATGAATGATTATGCTGTATCATGTCCAATCCTTCTATATCTCTCAATAAGTCTGTGTGAGTGTAATTATTGTTTTTGAAATCAATAATATCATATATTATTTTTATCATGTAAACAATTCCGATAACACAAAATATAGTTTTAAATACAATTCCCGGGATGATCCATATGGTTTCATAGTTTGCTGTCCATACTGATATTAAGAAAGATATACCTGCTATAATTGTATCTATTGTTATCTTTTTGCCTATAAAATCGCGCTTTTTTTCAAGTAAAAGCTCCAATTGTTCCCTACTAATTAAAATTTTCATAACCCCTCCGGATAATAGTGTTGAAACACATGATATATAATTATAAATGATGAAAAATGATATGGCAATAAAAAATATAAAGAGATAGAAAACAAAAACCAAAAACAAAAAGGAATGCTATTACAAATTATAATAACATTCCTGAATAATCATATCATCTCCAAAAACCTCTCATGAATCCGTGTATCATCATCAAGCTCCGGATGAAAAGCCAGCCCAATCTGGTTCTTATACTGCACACCGACAATTTTGCCGTCATACTCTGCGAGTACACGCACATCATTCTTTGCTGAAGCATCAATAGCTTCCACGTAAGGCGCCCTGATAAATGTCATGGTAAAGTCAAAGCTATTGTCAAACCTTGCTGTAGCCTCGAAGCTTCCGAGCTGTCTGCCGTAGGCATTTCTTTTAACAGTGACAGGCAAAGTGCCGAAATATACGTTGTCATCGTTGCTGATATGTGAAGCTAAAAGGATAAGACCAGCGCAGGTTGCAAGCACCGGAAGTCCGTTTGCGATTCTTCTCTTAAGCTCATCAAACATATCAAGCTCACGTAGCAGCTTGCCCTGCACAGTGCTCTCACCGCCCGGCAGCACGAGTCCGTCTATATCACAGATATCTGATTTTTTGCGCAGCTCAACACACTCACAGCCTAAAGATTCAAGCATGCGCTTGTGCTCAATAAACGCTCCCTGAACGGCTAAAACACCAATCTTAAGTCCTGATTTCATTTTATTTGCCTCTTTCTTCCATGATGATTTTAATCTCGCTCTCGTTGATTCCGACCATAGCCTCACCGAGATCCTCAGAAAGCTCTGCGATGAGCTTTGCATCAGTAAAGTTTGTTACAGCTTTTACGATAGCGGCAGCTCTCTTGGCAGGATCGCCTGATTTGAAGATACCTGAACCGACGAACACACCCTCACCACCGAGATGCATCATAAGAGCGGCATCAGCCGGAGTAGCCACACCACCTGCCGCAAAGTTTACAACAGGAAGTTTGCCATTATCGTGAACAAACTTAACCAGCTCGAAAGGCACCTGAAGATTTTTAGCTGCCTCGAAAAGCTCGTCCTCACGCATGGAAGTAAGCTTAGCAATCTCAGAATTCATCTTTCTCATATGTCTGACAGCCTGCACGATATCACCGGTACCGGGCTCACCCTTTGTACGGATCATGGAAGCTCCCTCGTTGATACGGCGGAGAGCCTCACCGAGATCTCTTGCACCACATACGAAAGGCACCTTGAAATCTCTCTTATTGATATGGTACACATCATCAGCAGGTGAAAGCACCTCAGACTCATCAATGTAGTCAATCTCGATAGCCTCAAGTATTTGAGCCTCCACGAAGTGACCGATACGGCACTTTGCCATGACGGGGATGCTGACAGCCTCCTGAATGCCCTTGATCATCTTAGGATCGCTCATTCTTGAAACACCGCCTGCGGCTCTGATATCAGCAGGGATTCTCTCAAGCGCCATAACAGCACATGCACCAGCAGCCTCGGCAATCCTGGCCTGCTCCGGAGTCGTGACATCCATGATGACACCGCCCTTTAGCATCTGAGCAAGACCTTTGTTGAGTTCGTATTGAGTATTCTTATTGTTTTCCATTTGTTAAATCTCCTTTTGTTTTTTGTATTGCTTTTATGTCAATTTATATGACGAAAGCAGTCAGGCGTGAGCAAATATGTTTAGGTGGCGCAGGCGGCGTGTGCGCTCTCACGAGAGTGTACTCGCCACCTGCGCCGCCAGGCTGTATTTGCTCATGCCAGCCATATATCATGGTTGCAATATTACGCCACATCTGGTAATATTAAAATATTCAAAATAAGGAAAATATAAATGCCAGAAAGCGGTGAATCAAATGCTGACCTACGACCTCACAAAAACAGACGGACCACTCTACAAATGCCTGTATGAGTGCATCAAAAACGATATATCACAGGGAAAATTAAGCTCCGGGGAGAAAATGCCATCAAAACGTACCCTCGCAAAGAATCTGGGAGTTAGTACCATTACGGTTGAAAATGCATATGACCAGTTGATAGGCGAGGGCTATATGTTTGCAAGGCCCAAGAAGGGCTATTTCATAGCCGATGTTTCAGATATCAGGGTAATCAAGGCACCGGTGCATAAGGAGCTTAGCATAAAGCTGCCGCCTGAGCAGGATGAAAGTATATTTGACTTCTCATCAAACAGGACAGACTCGGGTAACTTTCCGTTTTCTATATGGGCAAAGCTCATGCGAGAGACGATTTCCCTTAGGGAACAGGAGCTTTTGTCGGTGTCGCCGTGTGGCGGAGTGAGAGAGCTTCGGGAAGCGATAGCAAGCCATCTGTCATCGTTTCGCGGTATGAATGTTGACCCGGACCAGATAATAGTCGGAGCGGGAACAGAGTATCTGTACGGACTGCTTGTGAAGCTTTTGGGTACGGACAAGGTATACTGCGTGGAGGATCCGGGCTATAAGAAAATCAGCCAGATATACGAGTGCAACAATGCAAAATGCCTGCCGGTGCAGATGGATGAGCAGGGCATCAGCGTGGAGCTTATAAAGAAAGCAAACGCGCAAATAGCACATATCAGCACGACACACCATTTTCCGACAGGAATCACGATGCCTGTGAACCGCCGCTATGAGCTTTTGGCATGGGCCAACGAGAGCAGCGACAGATACATCATAGAGGATGATTACGATAGTGAGTTTCGCATGAACGGACACCCGATACCGCCCATCCTCTCGATAGATGCGTGTGAAAAGGTCATCTATATAAATACATTTTCAAAGTCTCTCACATCCACCATCCGAATCAGCTACATGGTGCTGCCGGAGCATCTGGCAAATGAGTTTTACAGGAGGCTTTCATTTTACTCATGTACGGTATCCACCTTCGAGCAGTACACGCTGGCACGATTTATAAGCGAGGGCTATTTTGAAAAGCACATAAACAGGATGAGGCTGCACTACGGCAGAAAGCGCCAGAGCGTGCTTTCATCCATAAAAGACTGCTTCCCCGAAAAGGAATGCAGGGTAATAGAAAATGACTCCGGACTGCATTTTATCATACAGTTTGACACGAACATTCCGGACAAAACCGTTGAAGAGCTGCTATTGAAAAAGGGTATAAAGCTTCAGGCGATTACCCATTTCAATCTGAGTAAGCCAAAGGAAGACAGGCATCAGTTTATTATCAATTACTCAAATATTGATGCAGACAGGATAGTGGATGAGCTTTTAATTATTAAAGATACAATACTTTAACCAGACAGTACTTTAATAAAGCCGACTATAAAGCATATAAATAGTGTATACAAATAATAAATACAAACAGTGCGAATAATTTATGTGTGTAAAAATTTGACATAGATTTTACATACATCTGATAGAGCATTTTACAAAGCATCCATATAATGTATTCTCGAAGACAAGAAATTTATTACATGTTGCAGGAGATACAAATGGAGAAAAAAATCAAAATTCAGGTTCGCGACCTGAATCTGTATTATGGCCAGAATCATGCACTGCATGGTGTCAATATGGACATAAAAGAAAACAGCGTGACAGCGCTGATCGGACCGTCAGGATGTGGTAAGTCTACATTTTTAAAGTGTATCAACAGAATGAATGATCTGGTTGACAACGTCAGAATCGAGGGAAGCATAGAGATAGATGGTGAGAATATATATGCACCATCAGTCGATACAACCGTACTTCGCAAAAAGGTCGGCATGGTTTTCCAGCAGCCAAATCCGTTCCCGATGAGCATATATGACAATATCGCATATGGCCCGAGAGTGCATGGCATCAAGGATAAAAAGATACTCGACCAGATAGTTGAGGAAAGTCTTCAGGGTGCTGCGATATTCAATGAAGTTAAAGATAGATTAAAGAAATCTGCTATGGGACTTTCGGGTGGACAGCAGCAGAGACTGTGTATTGCGAGAGCGCTTGCCGTACAGCCGGAGGTGCTTTTGATGGATGAGCCAACATCAGCGCTTGACCCTATCTCTACTTCAAAGATAGAGGAGCTCATGGAGGATTTAAAGAAAAAGTACACAGTTGTAGTTGTAACACATAACATGCAGCAGGCAGTGCGTGTGTCAGACGATACAGCCTTCTTCCTTGTGGGAGATATGGTTGAGTTTGGTGACACAAAGACAATTTTCTCATATCCACAGGACAAGAGAACAGAGGATTACATCACAGGGAGGTTTGGTTAATGAGATCGAAATTCGACGAGCAGCTTAAGAAGCTGAATGAAGAAATGATGCACATGGGAAGCATGATTGAGGAGTCAATCCAGAAAGCAATCGAGGCATTTATACATCAGGATGCCGATAGCGCCAAAGCCATCATGGAGGGCGATTCAGAGATAGACAGAGAGCAGAAAAAGATAGAGAGCCTGTGCTTTAATCTGCTCATGCAGCAGCAGCCTGTAGCAAGAGACCTTAGAACAATTTCTGCAGCGATGAAGATGGTTACTGATATGGAGCGTATAGGAGACCACGCAGCCGATATCAGCGAGATGACCATTTTGATGAGCAGTGACAAGCCATACAGGGTCAATATAGAGCATGTCAAGAGCATGGCTTCAGAGACAATGCTTATGCTTATCAGGGCAATCGAGGCATATGTTGAGAAGAACAATGACAAGGCTCACATGGTGATGAAGCAGGATGATGTGGTTGATGATCTTTTTGATAAGGTAAAGGCTGAGCTTATTGATTTCATCAGGGAACATCCGGAGGATGGTGAGCAGGCAGAGGATCTTCTCATGGTTGCAAAATACTTTGAGCGTATCGGAGACCATGCGACAAATATTGCTGAGTGGGTTGAGTTTGCACTTGATGACAAGGTTCGCAAATCATGATTTAATTATCATACACAAATGAAAGGTATACATCGAATTGCATGCAAGCATGCATCGATGATACCTTTTTACCCTTTAATCATGAAATTTATACAGACGATGGATTTTACATAAATTTTACATAAAACCATCGTCTGTTTTACATTAGTAATGTATAATCGAAAGTAAAAAGCAGGTAAAAATTTTACATAAGATTTTTTGAAATGGAGAAAGCTATGGCACTTATTTATATTGTAGAGGACGATGAGAGCATACGTGAGATAGAGACTATTGCTTTAAAAAACAGTAATTACATCGTCAGTGCATTTGAAAACGCAAAGGAATTTTACAAGAAGCTGGATGAACTCGTACCGGACCTCATACTGCTTGATGTGATGCTTCCGGATGAGAGTGGCTACGATATCGTGAGAAAGCTCAGAAAACGTCCGGCCACACAGGATATTCCTATTATAATGGTCACAGCCAAGACCACAGAGATGGATATGATAAAAGGGCTTGACGGAGGCGCAGATGATTACATCAAAAAGCCTTTCTCAATCATGGAGCTTATCACAAGAGTAAAGGCACTGCTCAGGAGAACGGCGAAGGAGGAGCCGAAGCTTTTAAAGCTGGATGATCTGGTGATCGACCATGAGCGCCATGTGGTTACAGTGAACAATGAGCCGGTTGACCTTACATACCAGGAGTACGAGCTTTTAAGGCTTCTTATGGGCAGTCAGGGCATAGTCATGACCAGGGAGGTCATCATGAGAAGCGTCTGGGATACTGACTTTGAGGGCGAGACACGTACAGTGGACATGCACATAAAGACACTCCGCCACAAGCTGGGTGACTATGGCAGCAGGATAAAGACAGTCAGAAATGTGGGCTATGTTATAGAATAATAGCTGTTATGATGATTTCTAATATACATAAGCGGAGCGTACAGCATGAAAAAGAAGATTAACTATTATCTGGTAGCAACAGCACTTTTTGTAGCAATTGCCACTATGGTTTCCATGACAGTAATCAACTATTACCTCTTTCAGAAGCAGGTAAAGGAAGATCTGCAGGTCATGGCAGAGACAATAGAAAGCACCGGAATACTAAAACAGGATATAAATGAAATCCCGCAGATTGACGTGGAGGGTATTCGTGTCACCTGGATTGACAAGGACGGCACAGTGCTGTATGACAATCAAAATGATGTGAAAAAACTTGAAAATCATGGCGATAGACCGGAAGTTGAATCAGCATTTGATAAAGGTACGGGAGACAGCGTGAGAACATCAGCCACCATGAACAGCAATACCTTCTATCATGCCATAAAGCTCAATGATGGAACGGTACTGCGTGTCTCTATTGCAGCAAGAAGTATCTGGAACATGTTTGCAAGCAGTATACCTGCCATGCTTATAGTGACGGTTATCATATTAGGAATATGTGTGGTTCTCGCCAAGAGCCTGACCAGAAAGCTCATGAAGCCAATCGAGACACTCGCAGGCAACCTTGAGCAGGCCTCTGTCATCCAGAAAAAGACAGAGTACAAGGAGCTCGTGCCGTTCATGAATGCGATAAGGATACAGCATGAGGGCGTGCTTGCCGCGGCAAAGAGCAGACAGGACTTCACAGCCAATGTGTCACACGAGCTAAAGACTCCGCTCACAGCCATCTCCGGCTATGCAGAGCTCATAGAAAACGGCATGGTCGAAAAGGAGCAGCAGATTCATTTTGCCACTGAAATCAGAAGAAATGCACAGCGCCTGCTTTCCTTGATCAATGATATCATAAAGCTCTCGGAGCTTGATTCCAGCGAGGCACAGCAGGGATTTGAACAGCTTGATCTGTACTGTCTGGTCAAGGACTGCATGGAAAATCTACAGGTGAATGCCGAGCAGAGAAAAGTAGCACTCAATTTTGACGGCACTGACTGTATGGTACGAGGCAACAGGCAGCTTCTCACGGAGCTCGTTGAGAATCTCTGCCAGAATGCTATCCGCTACAACAATGAGGGCGGCACCGTAAATGTGACGGTACACAAGCTCGGTGGAAAGACAGTTCTCACGGTCGAGGACAACGGCATAGGCATCCCAAAGGATCAGCAGGAGCGCGTCTTTGAGCGCTTCTACAGAGTGGACAAGAGCCGCTCGAAGGAGACAGGCGGCACAGGCCTAGGGCTTGCGATAGTAAAGCATATAGTGGAGCTGCATGATGCAGGGCTGACGCTCGACAGCGAGGTGGGGCGTGGCACAACAATAAAGGTGGAGTTTTAGCTCCGCCTTTTTGCATGCAGGGCGGGACGTAAGCACACAAGCCCTTGCAAAATTGTTATTCAGTGTTTATAATCATATGTTAGCAGCGAAAACAAGGCAAACCAGGAGGAACAGCCATGTATCAGGAAATATCAAAATTACTTATGTACGGAGATTTATCTCAGGATGAGATACTTTATAAATTGGGACAGCTCTTTGAGCAGTTTGAGGTGGGCGAGTACAACAAGACAGAGCTTGTGCGCGACATCAATACACAGGTCAAGAGAATCCTAAAGGTAGCGACAGACTATGGTTTTGATGACAATCTGTGGCACAACTATCTCACTTTCTTCCTTATGATGAGTGAGAATCCGTTTTCCATCACCTGTGAGAAGGTCGGAGCCAGCGATGGTAGCGTAAATGGGCTTGTGGCAAACGATTTCAGGATTTTTAAGAAGCTTTTCGATTATGATTTCAAGCCAATCGAGTCAGCACTCGGAATCGACTGTTTCACACAGATCAGCAATTATAAGGCCATTGTGAAAAAGAACCTTATGTACAATCACAATGTCAGCGAGAAAGTAAGGGCGCTGAGCAAGAAGCTTGAGGCAGCTAAGGATGAGCAGGAGTTCTTTGATGTGGTAACAGGCTTTTACAAGGCATACGGAGTCGGCATGTTTGGTCTCAACAAGGCATTCAGGATTGAGGAGCATCTGGACGGTGGATTCTCCTTCATGCCAATCAACAATATGGATGCGGTCATGCTCGATGACCTGATCGGCTATGAAATCCAGAAGAAAAAGCTCACTGACAATACAGAAGCGTTTGTACAGGGCAAAAAGGCCAACAATGTGCTGCTTTTCGGAGACAGCGGAACCGGAAAATCAACAAGCATCAAGGCCATTGTCAATCAGTATTATGATGACGGACTGCGCATGATTGAGATATACAAGCATCAGTTTAAATATCTGTCAAAGATTATCGCAGCAATCAAAAACAGAAACTACAGATTTATCATATATATGGATGACCTCTCATTCGAGGAGCATGAGATTGAGTACAAGTTCCTAAAGGCAGTTATCGAGGGCGGTGTGGAGACAAAGCCTGACAACATACTGATTTATGCAACCTCTAACCGCCGTCACCTGATCAAGGAGACATGGAATGACCGCAATGACCAGGACAACAGCAATGACAAGCACCACTCAGATACGGTTGAGGAGAAGCTGTCACTTGTAAACCGTTTTGGTGTGACAATCAGCTACTCAAAGCCATCGCAGAAGGAGTTCTTCAACATCGTGACAGAGCTTGCGAGAAAGAGCGGCTGCACACTTTCCGATGAGGAGCTGTGCAGGGAGGCAAACAAGTGGGAACTCAGCCACGGTGGCATTTCGGGACGTACTGCAACACAGTTTGTCAACTACATTATGGCTAACAATTAAGCAGCAGGCATAAGCATGAAAGGATAGTATATGCTCTACCAGATAAGTAATGGCGCTGTCGCATTTGGCGACGACGTCATTTTGCATAGTATAGATTTTGAAATCAGCACAACAGAAAAGATAGCGATAGTCGGCAGAAACGGCTGTGGCAAGACAACACTTTTAAAGCTCATTTCAGGCGAGATTGAGATGGAAAAGCTCGACAGCGATGAGAGCGCCTTTATTGCAAAGGCAGGAAACCCGGAGATAGGGTATCTGAAGCAGATTGCGTTTGATGATCCTGATGTGACACTCGAGCAGGAGGTTCGCAAATGCTTCGTGAAAATGGACGAGCGAAAGGCAGAGCTTGCGCGCGCGGCTGCAGAGCTCGAGCATGATTATTCCGATGAAAAGGTAGCCAGATATACCGCGATGGAGGAGGCCTTCAAGGATGATGGCGGCTACTATTATGAGAAGGAATATGAGGTCATGATCCGCAAGTTTGGCTTCTCTGACGACGAGCGTAAAAAGCCAATCCGTGACTTTTCCGGAGGTCAGCAGACCAAGATAGCATTCATAAAGCTGCTTTTGTCAAAGCCTGACATACTGCTTTTGGACGAGCCGACCAACCACCTCGATGTCACGACGATTGAGTGGCTTGAGGGCTATCTGAAGTCGTACCCGAAGGCAGTGGTTGTCGTATCCCATGACCGTATGTTTCTCGACAATGTGGTAGATGTGGTATACGAGATAGAGTACGGCACAGCAAGGCGCTATCCGGGCAATTATACCAATTTTATCGCCCGCAAAAAGGAAAACTACGACAAGCAGATGAAGGATCACATCGCCCAGCAGAAGGAGATAGAGCGTTTGCAACGTATGGTTACGCGCTTCAAGGGCAAGCCGACCAAGACATCCATGGCGCAGTCAAAGCAGAAGGCTATCGACCGCATGGTGATTATCGAGGCACCGGACAAGTACGACAACAAGACCTTCCATGCCAATTTCCAGCCCGAAAAGGAGACCGGAAACGATGTGCTTTATACATCAGAGCTTGCAATCGGCTATGACCATCCGCTCTCCGTAGTGTCGCTTGATTTGAAAAGAGGCGAAAAGCTTGGCATACTCGGCGGAAACGGACTTGGAAAATCGACATTTTTAAAGACTATCGTGGGTAAGATCCCTGCACTTTCAGGCGAGTACCGCTTTGGAACCAATGTGCAGATAGGATATTTCGACCAGCAGATGGCCATGTATACAAGCAACAAGACTGTGCTCGATGATTTCTGGGATGAGTATCCGAATCTCACGGAAACCGAGGCCAGAAATGCACTCGGAGCCTTCCTTTTTTCAGGGGAGGACGTGTTTAAGAACGTAAATATGCTCTCCGGAGGAGAAAAGGTCAGATTGGCGCTTTGTAAGATTTTAAAGACCAGACCGAACGTGCTCGTGCTCGATGAGCCAACTAACCATATGGATATCGTAGGCAAGGAAACGCTGGAGAGCATGCTTAAGGACTACAAGGGCACACTGATTTTTGTATCACACGACAGATATTTTGTGAAAAAGGTAGCCACACAGCTGCTTGTGTTCGAGGATGGCACGATCAATCTCTATCAGTTTGGCTATGAGCAGTATCAGGAAAAGCTTGACAGGGAGGCTTCGGAGAGCAAAAATGTATACAGAGGCAATGCAATATTTGGCGGCGCGATAAGCCAGAACGGCAGCAGTCAGACCGGCGGCAGTCAGACAGGCAGTGATGCAAACCGGAGCACGTCACAAACCGCTTCAGCAGGTAATGTGGGCGAAAGCACCAATGCAAATAGCGCAGCCCAGGCAGGAGGCATGGCTGTCTCATCAACCGGCAAGGCATACTACAACCCGGGCAAGGAACGCTCGAAGATACAAAAAAAGGTCAAAAAGGCCGAGGAGGACCTGGCAGTCAAGGAAGCAAAGCTCGATGAGCTCAAGGCCGAGCTTATGAAGCCGGAGTATCAGTCAAGCTACTCAAAGCTCACGGAAATCCAGAACGAAATAGACGCTCTCGAGGAAGAAATCCTTATAGATATGGAGGCGTGGGAGGAGCTTTCCTCTCAGCTTGATGCGCTTGAGTAGAGT
>ENA-OURC01000222-OURC01000222.1-human-gut-metagenome-genome-assembly--contig:-NODE-222-length-23740-cov-4.30606_pt1 | contig 23740 bp, 18 predicted proteins | sample MGYA00243026_ERZ508738 | MGnify/ENA primary metagenome ERZ508738 (study PRJEB26277, sample SAMN04329806) | human gut metagenome | biome: human-associated habitat | host: Homo sapiens | place: USA...
CCGCAGTCCTCTCCACGAACCTCCCGAAGGAGACGGGATACTCATCTATCCCGGCGAATCGTTCGGCACAAACAAAATTTGTACCTCTGTCCGGTTGGAACGATGGCGCGATGGAGCCGAAGATTACGATATGTTGGTCTTGTACGAAAAAAAACTCGGACGATCGGCCGCCTTATCTCTTCTCAACAACGTTTATAAGAGTCCCTCGAATTACACAGATCAAAGCAAATACGCATTGGCTCTACGTAAAAATTTAATTGAAAACATCACAGAATAAATATTTCGATATGCAACATCACCTTTTCTATCGGCTTCTCATCATAAGCTGTACATTCTTTTTAATCTCTTGTCAACAAACAATCGAATGTTACCTTATATCTTCGACCGAAAAAGCATCTGATTTTTATAAAGTTCAACCTCGAAATTCCGGCACGTTATTCCTCGCTAAAAATGAAGCGGAACATATCCAAATCGTTTTCAAAGGCTGTCCGGGAAAGACCTATAAAATACATCGAAACGAAAATGACGACAATTCTATCCGATATAGTTGTCGGCAAATCAAATCGGTATATGGATTCGACGATGCCTTAGTCCCCATAGATGGAGAACAAGTTACTTTAAATGACTCTATCGCTAAACTATGGATTACATTCCGTACGGCCGAATCGACCCGACCGGGGAAGTACGAAGAACAAATTTCGATCGATGGTAACGGAAAACGGCAAAAAATAAAAATCGATCTACAAGTGTACGACACGACATTACCCTCGACACCTTCGCTACCAGCAGCATTCGGTATCATAGAAAAGAATCTCATCGACTCGGCTTCGAAAGAACAAACTTTGCAAAACAAACTGGAATGGGCAGAATTATGCCTTGATTATCGCATGAACCCCTATTTCTCCACATGGTTGGCCAACAGCATGAAACATGAAGCATCTTCATCTCCGTGGAAATGGAACGACAAGCGAACGGTTCCTTTCCTATCGGACAAACGATTCAATCGGTTCGCTGTCCCCTACCACTCTCTGTCACACAACGAATTGGACAGCTTATTACAGCAATTAAAACAAACCGATTTACTCGATAAATCCTACTTCTACTTATGGGACGAACCTACTTATATGAAAGAATATCACCTCATCGGTCAATATTCCCAAGAAATACACAAGCTCATGCCCGAAGCAAAAGTCCTCACGACCTTTTACTGCGGACCGGAAGACGGGAAATACAAAGACCGGTTGGTTTCCGTCTTCGACCATAGGCGAGGAGACACTCAAATTTGGAAATACAAAGACCGGTTGTTTTCCGTATTCGACCTTTGGCGAGGAGACACTCAAATTTTCAGTATGAGCGCTTGGGCTTTACAAGCGAACGAAGCCAACGCAGACACATGCCGTTCTCTTCTCCGAGGCAATGAAGAATGGTGGACTTATGTCTGCATGGGACCCGGAGAAGAGCAGCCCAATCTATTGCTCACGATGGACGGATACCAGCATCGAGCTGTATTATGGCGCAGCTGGAAAGAGCGTACCACCGGATTCCTATATTGGGCAGTCAATGCCTATGCCGAATCCGACACATTGGCTTTTCGCAAAGACCTCCCCGAGGGCGACGGTGTGCTGATTTACCCCGGCCAATATTTCAACAGCACAAGCCCCGTAGTATCGATACGAATGGAACGTTGGAGAGACAGTATGGAAGACTATGAATACCTTGCCAAGCTCGAAAAGAAAATAGGAAGAGCCAAAAGCGAAACTCTTTTCCAATCTATATACCAATCGCCCGAAAAATACTCGAAAAACAATGCAGAAATAGAAAAATTCAGAAAATCCATTTTAGAAATTCTCAGTAAATAATTCTTTAATCATTTAAATTTCAAATCTATGAAAACAATTACTTCATTCAAAATCGCAGGTTTAATAACAGCTTGCCTTTTTGCAGCTATGCCTACAAAAGCAGACATAGGAGCTATTTCTTTCAAAACATCGGCTGCCGGTATGAATGCGTTAGAAACAACAATCGGATCTAATCAAATGACTTTAGAAACATGGTTATATATAGGCAATAGTACCGGATTTTTCGCCAGCAATATGCACAACGACAAATGATTCGCATTAGGATTCGACGGTCGCCAGCAATATGCACAACGACAAGGGATTCGCATTAGGATTCGACGGGTGGTTTAAATTTCAGTTGGACGGAGCATCTATATGGATCGATCCTACTTCTTGGAAAGAGAACTGGACTCACATCGCTTGTGTCGCCGACGGAAGTCAGATGATTGTTTACGTTAACGGTGAAGTAGCCGGAACACAGGAGAATACAACAGGATATAATACGGAAGCCGATGGAAATCCTCTTTTTTTGGGAACTGCTCCGTGGGGCAATCCTTGCAATTGCAAAATGGCAGACTTTCGACTTTGGAGTGTAGCCCGCACAGCAGAAGAAATAAAAAATAATTATCAGAAACAAATAGAGCCGTCCACGACAGGACTGATTAAAAATTTCAATTTCGCAGAAGGTAATGGAGACCACACGGCCAACTTAGCAGAGCCCGAAGGGAATCAAGCATGGTGTATGGGCGCTATCGATACCGATTACAGTTGGGAAACAGTAGCGCAGATACCTACGAATCTACGGACAGAAAATCAAACCGAAAATTCATTCGACATTTTATGGGACGGAACCGACGGTAACACATGGAGTGTCGAATTATCTGCCAATGGACAAGTTGTCGACACGAAAACCAGACTTACCGAAAAGAAGGCCAGTTTCTCTAATCTCGATAAAAAAGATTACACTGTACGTGTAAAGGCACATTCGTTTATGGAAACTGCATTCTCCGATGCTTTCTCGGTCAATCTATCTACCTCCTCGGCCATAACCAATATTCATAAAAATATTTCTATTGTCAGACACAATAACGCAATCCAAATTGACGGCATTCAAACTGGAAAATTGATTTCGATATATACCGATCAAGGCATTTTGAGCCGACAAATTTCAGCCGAACACGAAACAACGGTTCTCAGTATAGAAGGATTCCCTCATGGCATATATTTCATCTCCATAGAAGGATACGGTCCGACATTTAAAATTGCTCTTTAATAAATCTTCCATAAACTATAAAGGCGGGAACATGCAATGTCTCGCCTTTTCTGTATCTGCTTTTTCGGAACAAAAATATATCCTATCTTTGCACGCATGAGTAAGAATGAGAATATTATGAATAAGGTTCTAATCATCGACGATGAACCACAGATAAGACAGTTATTAGCCCGCATTTTAGGGCTGGAAGGATATGAAGTTTTACAGGCAGGAGACTGTAAAGCGGCAGTAAAACAAATGGAGTATTCTCCCAATGTTATCTTATGCGATGTTTTTCTCCCCGACGGGAATGGTGTAGATTTCATAAAAACAATTAAAAAAATATCGCCCGAATCGGAAATCATTTTATTAACAGCCCACGGAAATATACCCGACGGGGTACAAGCCATAAAAAACGGAGCCTTCGACTACATAACCAAAGGTGACGACAATAACAAAATTATTCCTCTGATTAGTCGGGCTATGGAAAAAGTTCGAACTAACGGAGTAAAAAATCGTCCCGAAAAAGAAACCTTTCAGCAATATTCATTCAATTCTATTCTTGGGCAGTCAAAGCCTTTGTTGGAAGCTATCGCGTTGGCACGAAAAGTGGCATCGACCGATGTACCGGTTCTTTTAACCGGAGAGACCGGTACAGGAAAGGAAGTTTTCGCCCAAGCGATTCACCACGAGAGCAAACGAAATAAAGGAAATTTCGTTGCAATAAATTGTTCTGCATTTAGCAAAGAGCTCTTGGAAAGCGAAATATTCGGACATAAAGCAGGCTCCTTTACCGGAGCCTTGAAAGACAAAAAGGGACTTTTCGAAGAGGCTCACAACGGAACGATATTTTTAGATGAAATCGGAGAAATGGCGATAGAATTGCAAGCCAAGTTGCTTCGAGTATTAGAAACCGGAGAATATATCAAAATAGGTGAAACCAAACCGACATCTGTAAATGTTCGTATTATTGCAGCAACCAACCGAAACTTGCCGGAAGAAATAAATGCAGGGCATTTCAGGGAGGATTTGTTTTATCGGCTGTCGGTTTTCCAAATACATTTACCGCCTTTGAGAGAACGTCCGGGAGATATTAGGCTTCTAACCGAAGCGTTTGTACAATCCTTATCCGAAAAAATGACCCATTCCTCGAAAACGGTTTCCAAAGCATTCATCGACATGCTCGAACAACAAGAATGGAAAGGCAATGTGCGTGAACTCAGAAACGTTATCGAAAGGAGTCTTATTGTTTGTGAAAGTGATGAGTTACACCCCGAAGATTTACCCATAGAAATACAAAATGCAGCTTTTAAGGAAAAAAGCTGCAATAATAGTGGTTTCGAATTATCGGCTATGGAAAAACGCCACATTGCCCGAGTACTGGACTATACGAACGGCAATAAAACCGAAGCTGCAAAACTTCTAAAAATAGGACTTACCACTTTATATCGAAAAATAGAGGAATATAAACTCTAATTCTTTTCAAAATAATACACGACCCTACCAAAATGAAAAGGGAGTATCTGTTCGCCAGATGCTCCCTTTTCATTTATAATACTAATTATGAACCAATTAAAATATTCAAAAACAATATTGGCACAACTTTGGCATATCCCAAACCGAAAAAAAATAATTTAGTATTCACTTAAAAAAATGTAACATGGAATTTGACGCATTAGGTTTTGGAGTTTGTATACTCAGTGGAATTGCCTGTTTCTGGCTCTTCTATAAGTGCATAGACTGGTTTGAAAAAATTTAATTAAAAGGAGATTTAACATGTACACTGCATTATTTATTATCAGCGTAATTATGTTCGGGTATCTGATGTATGTATTAGTAAAACCCGAAAAGTTTTAGTCATTTATAAAGATTAAACACAATGAATACAGAGATATTAGGTGTTATTGCACAAATTGTCCTGATGGTCGTACTCGCCTACCCCATCGGGAAATACATTTCAAAGGTTTTCAAAGGTGAGAAAGTTTGGTCGGACTTCATGACTCCCATCGAAAAAATCATGTACAAACTAGGAGGTGTCGATCCAACAGAAGAGATGAACTGGAAACAATTCCTGAAAGCATTGCTCGTGATAAACCTCTTTTGGTTTTTCTGGGGAATGATATTGTTAGTTTCTCAGGGAGTACTGCCCCTAAATCCAGACGGCAATTTAGGACAGTCTGTTCATCAGGCATTCAACACATGTATCAGCTTCCTCGTGAATTGTAACTTACAACATTATAGCGGAGAGAGTGGGCTAAGCTATCTCACCCAGTTATTCGTTATCATGCTGTTCCAATTCATCACCGCTGCAACCGGTATGGCGGCAATGGCAGGTATCATGAAGGCATTGGCCGCTAAAACGACCAAAACAATTGGAAACTTCTGGTACTTCTTAATAAGGAGCTGTACCCGTGTTTTACTTCCTATTTGCCTCGTTATCGGATTCATACTGATTATAGAAGGGACCCCTATGGGCTTTGACGGAAAGATGGAAGTGACTACAATAGAAGGACAAACACAATATGTATCGCAAGGTCCTACTGCGGCGATAGTTCCCATCAAACAATTAGGTACGAACGGAGGTGGATACTTCGGAGTAAATTCATCGCACCCTCTTGAAAATCCTACCTATCTCACTAATATGATAGAATGTTGGGCCATATTGATTTTACCTATGGCTATGGTATTCGCTTTTGGGTTTTACCTTAAACGAAAGAAATTAGCATACAGTATTTTCGGAGTAATGCTATTTGCTTACTTAGCTGGGGTATGGATAAATGTATCCCAAGAAACAGGTGGCAACCCGCGCATCGACGCAATGGGTATAGCACAAGACAACGGTGCTATGGAAGGAAAAGAAGTCCGACTGGGTTCTGCTGCTACGGCGCTTTGGAGCGTGACAACCACCGTTACTTCCAACGGCTCTGTAAACGGTATGCATGACTCTACCATGCCTCTCTCCGGCATGATCGAAATGCTGAACATGCAAATCAATACATGGTTCGGTGGTGTAGGTGTAGGTTGGATGAACTACTTTACTTTTATCATTATCGCTGTATTTATCAGTGGATTGATGGTTGGTCGTACCCCCGAATTCCTCGGCAAAAAAATAGAAGCTCGAGAAATGAAAATCGCTACGATCGTTGCCTTGTTACACCCATTTGTCATCTTAGTAGGAACCTCATTAGCGGCCTATTTATATGTCCATGCACCTTCCTTTGTCGAAAACGAAGGCGGTTGGTTGAATAACCCGGGATTCCACGGACTAAGCGAAATGCTTTATGAATTTACTTCCTGTGCCGCCAATAATGGTTCCGGTTTCGAGGGATTGGGTGATAATACATGGTTCTGGAACTACTCTTGCGGTATAGTATTGATACTCAGTCGATACCTTCCCATCGTAGGACAAGTTGCCATTGCAGGATTATTAGCCAATAAGAAATATGTACCAGAAAGTGCAGGAACCTTAAAAACCGATACAGTTACTTTCGGTGTCATGACCTTCGCTGTCATCTTTATCGTTGCAGCTCTGTCATTCTTCCCGGTTCAAGCATTAAGTACTATTGCAGAACATTTCAGCTTATAATAACAGAACGATAGATATGAAAAATAATAAATCAGCTTCTTTATTTGAAAAAGAGCAAGTTTTAACGAGCTTAAAACAATCATTCGTTAAATTGAATCCTCGAATCATGGTGAAAAACCCCATCATGTTCACGGTAGAAGTTTGTACAGCCATTATGTTCCTTGTGATGATTTATTCCATCTTTGACAACGCTCAAGGTTCATTCGTGTACAATGCATGGGTTTTTGTTATCTTGTTTATCACACTATTATTCGCCAACTTCGCCGAAGCTATCGCTGAGGCCCGAGGCAAAGCACAGGCTGATAGTTTGAGAAAAACCCGCGAAGAAACTCCGGCAAAACTACTTGTCAATGGACAAATAAAAACGACAAGTAGCTCTCAACTGAAAAAAGGTGATGTATTTATCTGTGAAGCAGGTGATACCATACCAGCCGATGGTGAAATCATAAACGGATTGGCTTCTATCGACGAAAGTGCGATTACCGGAGAAAGTGCTCCTGTAATTCGAGAAGCCGGTGGTGACAAAAGTTCAGTGACCGGTGGAACAAAAGTCCTTTCGGATCGCATCGAAGTGCTTGTCACACAACAGCCGGGAGAAAGTTTCTTGGACAAAATGATTGCTCTCGTCGAAGGCGCTTCCAGACAAAAAACTCCTAACGAAATTGCGCTGACAATCCTTTTAGCCGGCTTCACATTGGTATTCCTAATCGTATGTGTAACCCTTAAACCGTTTGCCGACTATACAGGAACCGTTATTACAATAGCATCTTTCTTATCGTTGTTTGTCTGCCTTATCCCGACGACAATCGGAGGTTTGCTTTCAGCTATCGGTATAGCAGGAATGGATAGAGCTCTGAGAGCAAATGTAATTACCAAATCGGGAAAAGCAGTAGAAACTGCCGGAGATATCGATACTCTCCTTTTGGATAAAACAGGAACTATTACAATCGGAAACCGTAAAGCTACCCATTTCTATCCCGTGTATAAAACAGGAACTATTACAATCGGAAACCGTAAAGCTACCCATTTCTATCCCGCCAACGGTTTGGAAAATCATGCTTTTGCCGAAATTTGTATGATGTCGTCTCTATCCGATGAAACTCCCGAAGGTAAATCTATCGTAGAACTGGCTCGTGAATCGGGTTTAAGAGTACACAACTTGAATACAACCGGTAGCAAGCTTATCAAATTCAGTGCCGAAACAAAATGTTCCGGTGTAGATTTAGCAGACGGTACTCGGATTAGAAAAGGGGCAGCAGAAGCTATTCGAAAAATTGCTCAAAACGCAAGCTACGAAATTCCACAAGATTTGGAAAATCGTATCACAGAGATTTCAAAAAATGGAGGAACCCCTCTTGTAGTTAGCGTCAATGAAAAACCTGCCGGTGTCATAGAATTACAAGATGTTATCAAACCGGGAATACAGGAACGGTTCGAACGGTTGCGTAAAATGGGAGTTAAAACAGTCATGGTTACCGGGGATAATCCATTAACGGCCAAATACATTGCAGAAAAAGCCGGTGTAGATGACTTCATCGCAGAAGCCAAACCCGAAGACAAAATGAACTACATCAAGAAAGAACAAAGTGCCGGTAAACTGGTAGCCATGATGGGCGACGGAACCAACGATGCTCCTGCTTTGGCCCAAGCGAATGTTGGTGTAGCTATGAATAGTGGAACTCAGGCAGCCAAAGAAGCTGGAAACATGGTAGACTTGGACAACGATCCGACGAAATTAATCGAAATTGTAGAAATCGGGAAACAATTATTAATGACTCGCGGGACCCTTACCACATTCTCCATCGCCAATGATGTCGCAAAATACTTTGCCATTATTCCGGCTCTATTCATGATAGCCGTACCAGAATTAGCTTCACTGAACATTATGGGATTACATAGCCCCGAAAGTGCTATTCTATCGGCCATTATTTTCAATGCAATCATTATTCCCATTTTGATTCCATTGGCTTTAAGAGGTGTTCAATACAAGCCTATCGGAGCTTCGGCTTTACTCCGCCGCAACCTGCTCATTTACGGATTAGGTGGTATAATAGCTCCATTCGTCGGCATTAAACTCATAGATTTAGTAATAGGATTATTCTTTTAATAAAAGCAACAATGAAAAATTTCATAAAATCAATCAGGCTAACATTAGTTTTCTGCCTTTTCTTCTCAGTATTTTATATACTGATATTATGGATATTCGCCCAATTCGCAGGGCCAAACTCTGGAAACGCCGAGGTTGCGACCTTAGATGGGAAAGTAGTGGGTGCAGCCAATGTAGGGCAAGTCTTCACCGAAGACATCTATTTCTGGGGCCGTCCCTCTTGTGCCGGAGATGGATATGATGCCAGTAGTTCTGCCGGTAGCAACAAAGGACCTACGAACGAAGAATACTTGGCAGAAGTAGAAACTCGTATCGACACCTTCTTGGTACACCACCCTTATTTGGAACGTAAAGATGTACCGGCAGAAATGGTCACAGCCACATACGTACAAGTAAAGCGTGTTGCCGCAGCCAGAAATATGGACGAAACTACCGTAAAAGAAATAGTAGACCAAACAATTGAAAAACCATTTTTAGGATTATTCGGAACAGAGAAAGTAAACGTATTAAAATTGAACATTAATTTAGAAAATTATGAAAACAAATAAAAACATTTCAGCAATAGCTATCATGAAAAAGAAACAATCAATAGATAAAGAAGGAGCCAGACTCATCAGAGCATTGATAATCATTTCGATTATAGGGCTCCTTGCCATGTTTACCAATAAAGCATCTGCCCAAGTACGATTCAATGTACAAGGAGATTTAGTCAGTTCCTATGTGTGGAGAGGTATGTATCAAACAGGCGCTAGTATTCAACCGACTTTGAGTTTCAGTGTTGAAAACCTATCGTTGACGGCATGGGGATCCACCGACTTCGATGGTTACCGGAATGGTAATATTCCCTCTGCAAATAAAGAACTTGACTTGACTCTGGCTTATACCTTCCCAAAATTGGGACTAACAGTTTCGGTTGCCGATATGTGGTGGGCCGGACAAGGAGCTGGAAAATATTTCGATTTCAATAACAAAACGACAGCTCATCATTTCGAAGCAAGTCTTGCTTATGTACTTCCGGTAGAAAAATTTCCTCTTTCGATCGCATGGTACACCATGTTTGCCGGTATGGATAAAAATGAAAAAGGCGATAAAAACAACTACTCGTCTTATGTAGAACTCAATTATCCGTTCAGTGTAAAATCGGTCGATCTCAATGTAACATGTGGTATAGTACCTTATAAAGCACCTCAATACTATACCAACGGATTTGCCGTTACTAATGTAGCATTGAAAGGAAGCTACGCAATTAAAATCACAGATTCGTTCTCCCTTCCGATATTTTCACAAGTAATATGGAACCCTCGTATGGAAGATGCTCATATCGTATTCGGAATCACTCTTAAACCATAACAGGGAGAATGGATATAATTGAAAACGAAAAAAATGTACAATATTTTCTCGACTTGATAAAAAAATCGAGGAGAGGTAAGTTTAAACTCTACATCGGCATGATTGCCGGTGTAGGGAAATCTTATAGAATGCTACAAGAGGCCCACGAACTCTTAGAAAACGGAGTAGATGTAAAAGTGGGTTTCATAGAGACACACGGACGTACCGGTACAGAAGCTATTTTACAAGGTATTCCTGTTATCCCGAGAAAAAAAATTTTCTACAAAGGGAAAGAATTGGAAGAGATGGATTTGGATGCTATCCTTCAAATACGTCCCGAATTGGTCATTGTCGATGAACTGGCTCATACCAACGTCGAAGGCAGTCGCAATGAAAAGCGATGGCAAGACGTCATGGAGTTACTCGATGCCGGTATCAACGTCATATCGGCAGTAAATATCCAACATATCGAAAGCCTGAACGAAGAGGTGCAGGAAATATCAGGAATCGAAGTTCGAGAACGAATTCCCGATCGTGTTTTGGAAGAGGCCGATGAAGTCGTAAATATAGACCTCACAGCAGAAGAATTGATCGAACGATTAAAAGCCGGGAAAATATATAGGCCGGAAAAAATAGAATTGGCATTGAATAATTTTTTCAAGGCCGAGAATATTTTACAACTACGAGAACTCGCACTCAAAGAAGTTGCTTTACGGGTCGAAAAAAAAGTAGAAAACGAACTCCCCTTAGATACATCTCACGTACGTCATGAAAAATTCATGGCGTGCATCAGTTCCCACGAAAAAACGCCCCGCAAAATCATTCGACGCTGCGCTCGATTGGCTACACGATATAACACAAAATTTTTCGTACTATATGTACAAACACCCAAAGAGGATCCCGATCGCATCTCGCTGGCAGATCAGCGACATCTGTTAAACCATTTCAAATTAGCCACTGAATTAGGTGGAGAAGTCATACAGGTACATTCCCCGCACATTCTCGAAAGCATTATAAAGGTCGCAATCGAAAAACAAATTACAACAATATGTACAGGAATTCCAGCACTGAAATTGCCCAAAACCATATTTACGGTGTCCAAATATAAAAATTTCATGAAATCTTTATCCGAGAACAATATAGATTTAATTATCTTAGCCTAATAAAAATACCCGTCATGAATATAAAAACAAAGTTGCTTTTAAGTATAGGGTTACTGACCGGAATGATTATTCTGCTGGTCTCCTTATCAGTTATCTATTTACAGATGCTGACGGCTGCTGAACCAGACAGCCCGATAGCTTCGACAGGCTTAAAACAAGCCGTTGTATGGGTGGCAATTATCGGAGGCATCTGCATAGTCTGCGGTGTCACATTAGCTATCTGGCTTCCTCAATCGATAAATAGACCTATCAAGGAGCTAACCGACGGTATCCTCGAAATAGCGAATCGCAACTATGAAAAAAGGCTGAATATATCGGATAAAAACGAAGAATTTAAAAATGTGGTCGATAGTTTCAATAGAATGGCTCAACATTTGGCTGAATACAGATCTACCACCCTATCGACACTACTGGCACATAAAAAATTTCTCGAAGCAATTATCAATAGCATCAGCGATCCCATAATAGGATTAGATCCAGACCGCAAAATACTTTTCATAAATAGTGAAGCTCTGAACATACTGAATCTGAAAAAAGAAAACACAATCTTCAAATCGGCCGAAGAGATTTCTTTGAAGAATGATTTATTAAGGAAATTAATACGAGAATTGGTTTCTCCCAATCCTCAGAAAGAGCCTATCAAAATATATGCCGACAATAAAGAAAGTTACTTCAAAGCCTCCTATATAGAAATAGACAACACGAATCACGACAGTGAAGAACCCGAAAAACTGGGGCACGTAATTATATTGAAAAACATCACGGAGTTTAAAGAGCTGGATTCTGCGAAAACAACATTTATCTCGACGATATCTCATGAATTGAAGACTCCCATATCAGCCATTATGATGAGTTTGCAATTATTGGAAGACAGACGTATCGGGTCTCTTAACAAAGAACAAGAACAACTCTCCCAAAGTATTAAGGAAAACGGAGAACGGTTGCTCAATATCACCGGAGAATTGCTGAACATGACCCAAGTAGAAGCCGGAAAACTACAACTGATGCCCAAGATAACCCGGCCCATAGAATTGATCGAATATGCGATCAAGGCCAATCAGGTACAAGCCGACAAATTCAACATACACATCGAAGTCGATTATGACGAAAATACAAAGAAACTATTCGTCGACAGCGAAAAAATAGCATGGGTACTTACCAATCTTGTAAGCAATGCCATACGTTATTCCAAAGAAAACGGTCGCGTCATTATCGGCACTCACCAAGACGGCAATATGGTCGAAATCTATGTACAAGACTTTGGGAAGGGAATCGACCCTCGCTATCATCAAAGCATATTCGACCGTTATTTCCGAGTGCCGGGAACAAAAGTACAAGGCAGCGGATTAGGATTGTCTATATCCAAAGATTTTGTAGAAGCACATGGGGGGACTCTTTCCGTAGAAAGCGAATTAGGAAAAGGGAGCCGTTTTATACTAAGATTGAAATCATAATAAACGGGGACTAAAAATCTCACCAATCGATTTCCCGTATTCCCTTACTCCGTAAAAATGCATTCGCTCTACTGAAATGCCGACATCCGAAAAAGCCACGATCAGCCGATCGTGGCGACGGGTGCGCGGCTGTTAAAATCAAATGCTTGCGAGCATCAATAAGCGCAATCTTCTCCTTAGCATAACTCCCCCACAGCATAAACACGAGATTTTCTCTCTCATCGCTCAACTTTCGAATGACCGCATCGGTAAAAACCTCCCAGCCCATGTTTCGGTGCGATCCTGTTTCATGAGCTCGCACGGTAAGCACAGAATTCAAAGGAAATACACCTTGCCTCACCCACCGATCCAAATTACCCGAAGCGGGAATAGGCTTGCCCAAATCATCATGTATCTCCTTAAACATATTAAACAAAGAACCGGGAATAGCCACCCCCTCGGGCACAGAAAAACAAACACCGTAATACTGTCCGGGATTGGGATAGGGATCTTGGCCTAAAATAACAACTCTCACAGACTCGAAAGGACATGCATCGAATACATGAAATATCAAATGTCCCGGAGGCAAAACATGCGCACGGCCATATTCGCTCCGCACAAAAGAAACCAATCGCTCGAAATAGGGCTTATCGAACTCGTCTTGCAGCCTCTTTCGCCAACTTTCCTCTATCCTCACATTCATATTTTATAAATTATTTCTCCAATGACAGCACAGCTTCGGACAACAATAAATACACTCGTACCGAAATCTCCCTTGTCGCATTGCCTCTTGCAAAGTTACACAAACAATGCACTAAAAGATTCATACGGCCTACCTTTTTATTTTTAGAGTCATTACAACAACCGATAAACACTCGCCAATATACAAACAGATTTCTATTCGAACACAGAAAATCACATATTCCCAGCAGAGATTAATAATAAGTTATGACTGCGTTTAAACCTTTTTTCGTTAACTTCGTCAAATGAAAAAAGACTACACATGAAACCACTACTTATCCTTATTTCGATTTTATTGGGATTCCTATCCATACAAGCCCAATATGACTATCCTTATGATAGCGGCAATCATTACTACGATAATACCCCACGTCTTATCATTCAGAAAAGCCGAATCATGGGTTGGTACGTTTCCGACATAAACGGAAACCGCATTAGCGACTATTACGAACAAATCCGACCTCATAGGCAAGGTCGGGCAGCAGCATTAGACAAAATCATGGGTTGGTGTTTCATTTCCCTCGACGGTAAACGATGCACCGATTATTACCTTCTCGTCGACGATTTCCACGAAGGGTATGCACTTGTCAAAGATAAAATCATGGGCTATTGTTTCATCAATAGAGACGGTCATCGACTCGGCGACTATTATGAAGAAGCCTATCCGTTTCACCGAGGCGTCGCTTTGGTGAAAGACAAAATCATGGGTTGGTACTTACTGAACAATGCCGGAAAGCGAATAAGCGACTATCACGATTCGCCTCGCGATTTTCAACCGACAAGACCACCGCACCGTCCGTGGTGAAAGCCGAATTTTCTATAATAGACAAAAGTAAAGAAATAAAAAAGAGAGTCACCAAACTGTAACTCTCTTTTTTCAAGTGGTGCCAACGGGAATCGAACCAGTGACACAAGGATTTTCAGTCCTTTGCTCTACCAACTGAGCTATGGCACCATCATTTTTGCGTGTGCAAAGATAATAGGGTTATTCCAATTTACCAAATATATTGTCGAATTTTTCCGTTCAAAAATATAAATATGCAAACGACGCAAGGGACGAATAAATTCTTATTCTTCGGCAAGAGAATTCCACCCCTGTGCCCGAAGGGTTATCTCGGTATCGTCACGGGTTATCATGCAACAACCCAATTCTGGTTTTGTAATATGTCCTATCACTCGCACTCCGGGGATAGCAGCGACAATGTCGTGCTTTTCGAGAGGTACGGTAAAAAGCAATTCATAATCCTCGCCTCCATTCAATGCAGCAGTCACCAGATTCATATTAAATTCCTCCGCCATAGCTGCCGTCTGGTAATCGATCGGTATCCGGTCTTCATATATACGGCAGCCCACATGACTCTGCGAACAAATGTGCAATAATTCGGAGGAGAGCCCATCAGAAATATCCATCATGGCTGTCGGAACGATCCCGGCTTTATCCAACTCGGCAACAATATCCTGACGGGCTTCTGGTTTCAATTGGCGTTCGAGCAGGTATTCATGTCCTTCGAACGCAGGCTTGAATTCGGTTTCTCCGGCAAACACCCGCTTCTCCCGTTCCAATAGTTGCAATCCCATATAGGCTGCTCCTAAATCGCCGCTGACACAAATCAAATCGTTTTCTTTCGCTCCGTTACGATAGACGACCTTCCCGGGTTCTCCTTCTCCGATACAGGTAATGCTGATAGTCAGCCCCGTCATCGAAGCCGATGTATCTCCCCCGACCAAATCCACCCCGTAGATATCGCAAGCGAGCTGTATGCCGGCATAAAGTTCTTCGAGATTTTCTACCGAAAAACGTTTGGAGACACCCAACGAAACAGTTATCTGACGCGGTGTCCCATTCATGGCATATATGTCGGAAAAATTAACCACCGCCGATTTATACCCCAAATGTTTCAACGGGACATAGGTAAGGTCGAAATGAACACCTTCGAGCAATAAATCGGTTGTAATCAACGTCTGTTTTCCTTGATAGTCGAGCACGGCCGAATCATCTCCCACCCCTTTTAGAGTAGAAGTGTTCTTCAACTGTATATGCCCGGTCAAACGCTCTATCAAACCAAATTCGCCTAACGAGGCAATTTCTGTACGTTTTATTTCTTCCATAAATTATAACAAAGTCCACAAGCTCATGGCTCATGGACTTCTTCTATTTCATATTAAAATTGTTCTACCAGTTCTTTCATAATAAAGCTCATTCTGGGCTGAGCTTCTGCCGCTGCCTTTTGCACCTCTCAGTTCATTCATAATAAAGCTCATTCTGGGCTGAGCTTCTGCCGCTGCCTTTTGCACCTCTTCGTGAGAACATTTCTCCACAATACCTTCTACCCCCAAATCGGTAATCACCGAAACGGCAAAGACTTCGATACCGGCATGACGCGCGACAATGACTTCGGGAACCGTACTCATGCCCACGGCATCACCGCCTATGATATGAAAGTAACGATACTCGGCCGGGGTTTCGAAAGTAGGTCCCTGTGTACCCACATACACACCTTGCTGTACTTTTATATGATTTTTTTCAGCTATTTCAAGAGCCTTTGCAATCAAACGGCGAGAATACGCCTCGCTCATATCGGGGAATCGTACACCCAATTCCTTATAATTGCGTCCATGCAACGGATGTTCGGGAAAGAGATTGATGTGGTCACGGATAATCATAATATCGCCGATGGCAAAATCGGGATTCATACCTCCGGCTGCATTCGAAACGAAGAGATGCTCTATTCCTAGTTCTTTCATGACACGCACCGGGAAGGTAACTTGTTTCATATCGTATCCCTCGTAATAGTGAAAACGCCCCTGCATAGCCATGACATCTTTCTTTCCCAATTTTCCGAATATCAACTTCCCCTGATGCCCTTCTACTGTCGACACCGGGAAATTGGGAATCTCGGTATAAGGAATTTCAGTCTTGTCTGTAATGTGGTCTACCAACTCGCCCAACCCAGTTCCCAATATAATGGCGGTCTTAGGCATCACCTGAACTTTTGCTGCGATATAGGCGGCTGTTTCTTTAATCTTTTCAATCATCACGTAAATATTTTGGTGAATAATATTCTAAAAAATAGAGTAACCCGAAGGCAAATACAATATCCCTATCGATTCCAATGAGCTACAATCTATTTCCGTTCGTTTTACAAATATAGCACAACCTCCGGTATTTCGGCTCCCCTCCAAAACATTTTTCTTAAATTTTCAGTAAATAATTCTTGCCAATATCTACTTTTTCGCTACCTTTGAATAATAATACCTGAAAAATGAAACAGTTTTTAATTTGTCTAACTATTACCTTTGAATAATAATACCTGAAAAATGAAACAGTTTTTATTTTGTCTAACTATCTCTCTATATGGCAGCATATTGGCTGTGGGACAAACCACCGGGACACTAACCTCTCATAAATTTCAATCAGGAGGAATCGAGCGTAGTTATAAATACTATCAGCCGGCCAATCTCTCATCTGGGGCTCCTCTTGTCTTTGTACTTCATGGCTATGGTGGCACAGCCGATCCAAAAAGATTCGGTATGAATCCTATCGCCGATAAATACGGATTCGCCGTGTGTTATCCGCAAGGCGAACAAGATAAAAAAGGGAAAAACTGCTGGAATGTCGGCTATCCATTTCAGGCCGATATGACTATCGACGATATAAACTTTTTATGCGATCTCGCCTTACACCTTCAAAAGAATTACCGACTAAGCCCGCACAATACATTTTGCACGGGTTACTCCAATGGAGGAGAAATGTGCTATCTTTTAGCGTACAAACGTCCCGATATATTTACAGCAGTAGCTCCTGTTGCCGGGCTTACGCTCGAATGGATGTATCGGGAATTAGAAACAAACCGCCCTATCCCTCTATTCGAAATACACGGAACCGAAGACAAAACCTCTATGTGGAACGGAGACCCGAATAATGAAGGAGGCTGGGGGAAATATATAGCAGTACCTATCGCTGTAAACTATTGGGCTATTCAAAACAGATGCACTCATGAAATTACCGATACGATTGCCTCTATTGATTCTTTATCCAATCATACTATTATCAGCCATAAATACGTCAACGGTATAAACAGAAACGAAGTTTGGTTATACGAAATAAAAGGGGGTAAACATTCATGGGGAGAAAAAGACTTGAATACAAGCGAACATATTTGGCTATTTTTCAGCAAATTTGTCCGTTAGGATACACAAAAACAATATAATAATTACATCAAAACAAATTCATCATGTTCACACAAATCAAAAATTTTTTAGTGCTTCTAATGGTTATTACCATTGCGTTCCCTTCGGCATGTAAAACAAAGTATCCTCCACTCCGAATTGGGAACTCCATCGGTATCAAAGACATGAACTACGAACGTCTCAAAGCGATGAAAGATGCCGGTATCGACTGCATAGAAATTACAACGGGTGGATTCATATCCACGAAGAAACCCAAAACAGATGCCGAAATTACGGAGTTGTTGACTCGTACCAAATTAGCAGCCGACTCTGCCGGTATTGAAATTTGGTCTATACACATGCCTTTCGGAAAAGACATCGATATTTCGCAAACCGACGAAAAAATACGGAAAAACAGTGTCGCTCTACACATGAAAGTGCTCGAATTTTGTAAAATCATACAACCTAAAATCATTCTTTTCCACCCAAGCTGGTATCTGGGCCACAACGAGCGGAATGAACGTATCGCTCAGTTAGTACGCTCGGTAAATGAGCTCAATCCCAAAGTTAAAGAACTGGGAGCCAAAATGGTTATAGAAAATATGTTAGGATACGAACTCGTGAGAAACGAACAACATGAACGTCCCTTAGGTCGTACAGTAGAAGAAGTCAAACTCATCATGAAACAACTTCCTAAAAATGTGTATTCTGCCATCGACATGAATCACATCGATAACCCAGAACTGCTCATACAGGCTATGGGCAAACGATTAAAATCTGTTCACATCGCCGACGGTGACGGACGACACGAGTGTCATTACATGCCTAACCCTTGTAGCGGAAAAGGAGACAACGATTGGATAAAAATACTGAAAGAGCTCTACAAAGCCGAATATACAGGGCCTTTTATGTATGAAGTAAAAACATCGGAATACAAAGAGTTCAAAGATCTCTATAACTGTTATCAAAACCTCTATCAAAATTTTATCGACTCAAACAAATAAAAACACATATACTATTATGAAAGATTTGAAAGACATATTATCGCATTTTTCTCTTGCCGGAAAAATTCTCGAAATTAAGCCATTAGGAGCAGGACTCATCAACGATTCTTATAAAGTAACCACCGCCGCCCCCGATACCCCCGACTATGTTTTACAGAGAATCAATCACTCGATCTTCAAAGATGTGGATATGCTGCAAAATAATTTTTACCAAGTCACGACTCATATCCGCCACAAATTAGAAACCAAAGGAGAAACCGACATAGACCGCAAGGTTTTAACCTTAATACCGACAACCGATGGTAAATTATACTATTTCGATGGAGAAAGTTATTGGAGAATACTCATCTTCATTCCAAACGCAAAAAGCTACGAAGCCGTAACCCCGGAATTCTCATATTATGCCGGACAAGCATTCGGTAATTTCCAAGCTATGCTGTCGGATATTCCAGTGGAACTGGGTGAAACGATTCCAGATTTTCACAATATGGAATTCCGATTAAAACAACTGCAAGAAGCCATAACAGCCGATCCTGTCGGTCGTGTGGCCTCCGTCAAACCCATCATCGACGAGCTAGACAAACGAGCCGACGCCATGTGTTTGGCCGAAAGATTGCATCGAGAAGGGAAATTGCCCAAACGCATTTGCCACTGCGACACCAAAGTGAATAACATGATGTTCGATGAAAACGGTCATGTATTATGCGTGATCGATCTCGATACAGTCATGCCCAGCTACATATTTTCCGACTTCGGTGATTTCATGCGAACGGCAGCCAATACCGGAGAAGAGGACGACAAGAATTTGGACAACGTCAATTTCAATATGGAAATATTTAAAGCATTTACCAAAGGATACTTAGAAACTGCTAAATCGTTTCTCACCGACATCGAAATCGACAATCTGCCCTATGCTGTTACCTTGTTTCCTTATATGCAAACCGTACGTTTCCTGACAGACTATATCAACGGCGACACCTATTACAAGATAAAATACCCCGAACACAATTTAGTTCGTACAAAGGCTCAATTCAAACTTCTACAAAGTGCCGAAGCCGCTATCCCCAAAATGAAGGCTTACATCAAAGAATGTTTGGGTAAATAAATCCATACTGCCCAATGAAAGAAAAAGAGCTCCCGAATAATTCGGGAGCTCTTTTTCTTTCATTGAAAACTCCTTAAAAAAATTCAAAACCCACTCTTTCTCCTCTTGGTTTTGGTTACCTTTGCACACTCAAATTCGAAACCTAGAATCATGAACTCCCCCAAAGGACTCTTCTACGCTATCATTTCTTCATCGACATTCGGGCTTGTACCCCTATTTGCCATACCTGCTTTACAAGCCGGTATCCCCCTCAACTCAGTAGTATTTTATCGATTCCTGTTTTCCTCAATCTTGCTCGGCATTATACTCTGTATACGAAAAACGAACTTCAAAATCTCAGGGAAACAAGCCTTCATCATTTTCGGGTTGGCGTTTTTATATGCGGCCACTTCCCTTCTTCTGACAAAATCATATCTGTACATTCCTAGCGGATTGGCTACTACCCTACACTTCCTTTATCCTGTACTCGTAACCTTACTGATGGTCACTTTTTTCAAAGACAAAGTTTCCGTCTCCATCATCATTGCAACAATAATGGCTATCGGCGGTGTCTACTTATTAAGCGGAAGCGAAGGCGGTACACTTAATTCCACAGGATTGGCATTAGCTCTCACAACCGTATTGACCTATGCCTCTTATATCGTCGGAATAAACAAATCGAGCGTAAGCGATATGGACGGTTTAAAACTCACGTTCTACGTTTTACTATCGGGTGCATTCATTTTCTTGTTGAACTTAATCGTAAATCGGGAAATGCTTACACCCATACCCTCTTGGGAAATCGGCGTTGATCTTATTCTTCTAGCCTTAGTGCCTACACTTATATCTGATCTAACCCTTATTCTTGCCGTCCAGCATGTCGGTTCGACGACAACGGCAGTATTGGGTTGCATGGAACCTTTAACAGCAGTCATTATGGGTGTATTATTTCTGGGTGAAAGTTGTAACTTCATACAAAGTATCGGTATTTGTATCATACTCATCGCTGTAACCACTGTTATCATAGCTCGTAATCCCCACGAAATAAAAAAGGGTCTGCAACTTATCCCCAAACTACTGCATAAATCAAGAGTCAAGTGATAGATGGCGAATGGGGCCGTTTTCTCTCATGACCGTTATTTTCAGCTATCTCTACCCAATAAACACCCACACAAATAAGAAGCATAGCACCCAACTGTTCCCAAGAGAATCTATCCTGTCCTACCAGAAATGAAACAATCGAAGCGACGACCAAAATTAAATACCCATATATAGCCACGACTGTCGTACTCAGATATTTGAGACCTGTCGGTATTAGTAAATAACTGATAACAGTTGGAAATATCAACACAAACAGCAATAAGGCAATAGGCCAAAAATGTAGCGGAGGTGTAGTTAAAGACGCTTCATATCCAACAAAAGCCATAACGATAAGACTCGATACAGCCGCTCCTGAAAACGTATAACGCATAAGTGTATAAGGGCCTGTTCGTTTCAAAAACCGATTACTCAATATCAGATATACGGCATAAATCACAGAACTCACCAAACAAAAAAGATTACCGGAAAAAGCATCCGAAGCCAAATCATCGCTCTTTTGTGTTGAAATACAGAGTAGAGCCCCACCTAATCCTACTAAAATACCGACAATTTTCATCACTGTCGCTTTCTCATTAAAAAAGAAAACCGACAAAATAAAAACCCAAATGGGCTGCATAGAAGTAAAAATAGCTGCCGATACCGGAGTCGTCTTACTAAGTCCCATTAAATAGGAAAACATATAACCATAAATGCCGACGGCCCCCAACAAAAACAGATAAATTTTATCTTTTACCGAAGCCGTCTCCGGTTTTGCCCAATACCCTATAATCCAAAAAGCCACGGCTGCAAAAACACAACGAAAAGTCACACCGGTTAGCGGGACAATCCACAAAGGCAACAAATATCGTAACGTATTTACGTTTAATCCGCTAAACGTTTTTGAAACGACCATAGCCAAATTGGCTTCCTGAATTTTATTTGTCATAACTTTTCCAGAGATTTATCACTATCACAACTATCATTAAACAAAAACGTATGGCGAAGATAATATGCCCCTAAAACGACAAGCAGTGTTATAACCAAATTAAATATAAATGCAAACTGCTGAGTATGAATATGGAATAGAGATTGTAATGTATCGATAATCGTAGGACAAAGTAAGATAGCCAAATAATTCATAGACATGACAAATGCGAGGGCCAAAGTCACTTTATCGGGTGTAGCTACTCTCGTTGTCTGATCATAAATAACAGGTTGCATCACCCCATACCCGAACCCGATAAATATGGCTCCAAGTCCCAATATCCATTCATTGCCCGACAACAATATCAGAACCATACCTCCTGCCATACACAATAGACTCACACATTTTGTAAACGACCCAAAAATCGATAACACTCGATTCAATATGAAACCGGGAGCCATAATAGCTAAATAAAACAAAGAAATAATAATTCCCGAGGCTCCCGTGTCGAAATGATATTCCTTCATCAAAAATGGTAAATTGAAGCTAACGATAACAGCTAAATAAGTTACTAGACCATAAAACAACATGAGAGGAACCAACCTCTTCACTTCTATTTTACCCGATACAGTCACCTTTACTGGGGCTACCGATATAGTATCTCGTTTCAAATAAAAAGACAAAAAGAACGATACCACAGGGAAAAAATAAACAATAAAAGGCAAGTGCCAATTAATCTCTGCCAAATATCCAGTCAATACAGTCGCTGTCACTAACGTTATATTTGTAATCGCAGAACTCAAACCAAACTGTCGAGTACGATATCGACCTATAAAATGGCGAGAAATCAAACCCGTTGACAACGGCACTATCATACCCGAGCCAATACCCAACAACGCACTCACCGCTATTAACTGCCACATTCGGGAAGAAAGCATATATAGCAAACCACTTAATGCAAAAATAATTAATCCAACTTGTAACAAGACGATGTTATTAATACGTTCGGTCAACTTCCCGGATAACAAGATGAAAGGTATAGTCAATAGCGAAGGTAGTGAAGATAACAGTTGTATGTCGAACTCCGAAGAATGCGGAAATATTGTAGACATCTGTCCCAAAATAGGGGAAACAGCTAGACCCGGTAATGCATTTAAAGCTGAAATAGACCATATTCCCAAAAGCGTAATCAAAGGTATAGTCCCTTGTCCAGTTTCTATTTTCATAATCACATCTTTTTTATGCTTGCATTTTCAAAAACAATAATCACCTTCGAATGTTTACCGGTACTATTCTAATATTTTAATAAGTGCCAAATTGTGTATGAATAGACAAATCGGTCAAACTTTCACCTTACAAGGCTGTTGTTTTATCGAAGAGCCGTACAAAATAATCCGGCTTTATAGTTCTAACTCATAAAATTTTATACAATGAAAGATTTGAATTTCAGAGAAGGAGATGCCAAGACAAGTATCTTCGGGTCCAACGAAATGTTGAAACCATCACCGGTAGATCGTATTCCCGATGCACCTACAACACCAGAGATCGCATACCAAATGGTTAAAGACGAAACATTCGCTCAAACACAACCTCGATTAAATCTGGCTACATTCGTAACCACCTACATGGACGACTACGCAACCAAATTGATGAATGAAGCGATCAACATCAATTATATCGATGAAACAGAATATCCGCGTATCGCTGTCATGAATGCCAAATGTATAAATATCATGGCTAACCTTTGGAACTCTCCCGAAGAGGAAAAATGGAAAAGCGGAGCTTTGGCCATAGGTTCTTCCGAAGCCTGTATGCTCGGCGGTGTCGCAGCATGGCTACGTTGGCGTAAAAAACGTCAGGCAGAAGGGAAGCCTACCGATAAACCCAATTTTGTTATCTCTTCGGGATTTCAAGTCGTTTGGGAAAAGTTTGCACAACTTTGGCAAATCGAGATGCGAGAAGTTCCCCTGACCCTCGAAAAAACGACCCTCGACCCGGTAGAAGCTTTAAAGATGTGTGATGAAAATA
>ENA-OURC01000229-OURC01000229.1-human-gut-metagenome-genome-assembly--contig:-NODE-229-length-23398-cov-7.23472_pt1 | contig 23398 bp, 18 predicted proteins | sample MGYA00243026_ERZ508738 | MGnify/ENA primary metagenome ERZ508738 (study PRJEB26277, sample SAMN04329806) | human gut metagenome | biome: human-associated habitat | host: Homo sapiens | place: USA...
GCCATCCAGGACTTGAACCCGGGACCAAGCGGTTATGAGAATCACGAAAATCTTAAAATCCCGTTTTTCTTGTGCAACAGTGACAAATGGCATCGGCGCACGAGCAAGAGGCATTAGTTATTATGACGGAGTTTTTAGTCTGATTTCGTAGTGAAAATCAGACTAAATCGCCAGGTTCGTCGCCAGAAAAAAAGCTGGCGACGAAAATCGCCAAAAAAGACTCATTTGGTGCGATTTTGGCGATGAAAAAAGCTACTGTGGATTCGAGGCTTTTATGCCCCACCGTTTTTCTCATTATAAATCGTTCATTTTAGAATGTCAATATCGCCAACAAGGGGGAAGTGTACCATTTTAGTAGAATACCGACCCAGTGTTCCTCTCCCCCACACCCCCTCTCCAGCTGGCTGAAGAAACAGCCAACTGAAAAAGAGAATATCGGCTCTTATAAGCATCTTACCTGTCCACAGGCAAGGTGCTTTTTTAATTTCAAAAATCGGAGGTCATCATGGGCAAATATCAAAAAAATATTGAGGCTGCACGGCGCATCAGCGTCATGCAGTACCTTGAAACCTACCATCCCGGCGAGCTTGTCCGCAAAACAGACAAGGAGTATTGCACCAAGGCGCACAGCAGCCTTGTTATCACACCTTCGAATGGTCTATTCCATTGGTTCTCGCAGCACAAGGGCGGCAATAATGCCCTTGACTATCTGGTAAAGGTTGAGGGCATGGACTTTGTCTCGGCGGTACGGTTGTTGAGTGCAATGGCTCCCGCGCCTGTTTCTATTCAGACGGCTAAGGCTTCTTCTCCCCAGCAGCACACGACCCGCCCGTTTGAGTTACCCACCGCAGATCGAAACACCGAAGCTGCAACGGCCTATCTGATGCACCGCGGCATCAGCCCCAAGGTACTGCGCTACTGTGTGGGTAGTGGAATCCTATACCAAACTACGCGCGGCAACTACCGCAACTGCGTTTTTGTGGGCAAAGATGAAAACGGCGTACCGCGCTCTGCTTTTCAGCGCGGCTGTCAAGGCAGCTTTCGCGGAGATGTCGCGGGCAGCCAAAAACAGTATGGCTTTCTGATTCCCGCCGAATCGGAAACCTGCGATAACGTAGAGATCTACGAAGCCCCCATTGATGCCATGTCCGGCGCAACACTGCGGCAGTACAAACATGATTCCCCGTGGCGCAGTGTCCACTACTTGGCGCTGGGCGGGTTGAACCATCAGCCGATTGACTACTTTTTGCAGCAGCATCCCGAAGTAAAGCGCGTGTCGCTTTGCTTTGACCGTGACGACCCCGGACGAAACTTCACAAAAATTGTTGCGAAACAGCTTGCAGAACGCGGATATATCATACAGGACGCGCCCCCGGCCATAGGCAAGGATTATAACGACTATCTGCTGGCGGCTCGTAGACTTATCAGCATGGAACGGTAAAGGAGCGGAACATGAAAACTATTGCAGTTGCAAACCAAAAAGGCGGCGTGGGTAAAACGACCACCACCGTAAATCTTGGCACAGCACTTGCGGCGATGGGCTACAAGGTGCTGTTGGTGGACGCCGACCCGCAGGGTGATTTGAGCAGCTATCTCGGCTATGCGGGCACCGAAAACGGCGCAACAATCAGCGACCTAATGGAATCTGTTATCAAGGACGAAAAGCCGCCAGAAGTGGTAATTCACCATGAAGAAAAGGTAGATTTCATTCCCTCCGACATTGGTCTGTCCGATATGGAAGTGAGCCTTGTCAACGTTATGGCGCACGAAAAAATCATGGAACAGGCATTGGAGTCGTTTAAGGATAAATATGACTACTGCTTGATCGACTGTATGCCCTCGCTGGGCATCATCACCGTGGCATCGCTTGTTGCGGCGGATCGAGTGCTGATTCCTGTGCAGGCACAGCATTTCGCCCTCAAAGGTCTGGTGTCCCTGTTCAAATCCGTCAACCAAGTAAAGCGCCGTATCAATCCCCGGTTGGATATTGACGGCATTGTGCTGACGATGGTGGACAAGCGCACCAACCTATCCAAAGATGTGTGTGCTGCCCTGCGCAGTGCCTACGGTCACGCGCTGAAAATTTACCGTGCAGAAATCCCGGTCAGTACGCGCACAGCAGAAAGCGCTGCCAGTACACATAGCGTGCTGACCTACGATGCCAACGGGCCAGCCAGTATGGCATATAAAGCGCTTGCCAAGGAGGTGACGGAAAATGAGAGAGTACGGCAGCAACATCAATCTGCCCTCACTCGATAATCTCTTTTCGAGTGAGCAGGAGCGGCAGGATGCAAAATTAGAGAAGATCCAAATTTTGCCGCTGACGGAACTACATCCCTTTCGAAATCACCCTTTTCAAGTCCGTGACGATGACGAGATGGACAAAATGGTGGACAGTGTCAAGGAATACGGTGTCATGACCCCGGCCATTGTCCGCCCCCGGAAAGATGGTGGGTATGAAATTGTAGCGGGCCACCGCCGCTGCCATGCCAGTCAGCGGGCTGGCGTGGAGACTATGCCCTGCATCGTGCGGGATATGGACGATGATACTGCTATTATTCTGATGGTGGATAGCAACTGTCAGCGGGAGCATATTCTACCGAGTGAAAAGGCGAAAGCGTATCAGATGAAGCTGGAAGCTGTAAAGAGAAAGGCCGGTAGACCGTCAAAAAATAATTCGGCCCAAGTTGGGCCGAATTTATGGGCTTCTGAAAAAGTTGCAGCTGATGCAGGAGAAAGTAGGTCACAGGTAAAAAGATTTATTGCATTGAACAACCTCACGCCAGCTTTAATGCAGATGGTAGATGCGGGCCGTCTGAAAACGACACCCGCCGTAGAACTTAGCTACCTTACCCCAGAAGAACAAGAGGACTTCCTCTCTTACATGGAATCCGAGGGCTGTACTCCCTCACTGTCACAAGCACAAAAACTCAAGGAGGCCAGCAAGGAAAGCGTACTGACACTAGAAAAAATCCAGCATATTATGGCCGCCAAGCCGCCCAGTGTAAAGCCGCGCGACCCGCAGCTTATGATTCCCGTTGCAAAAGTTGAACGATACTTTCCGAAAGGCTTTACAAGCGACCAGATGCAGCAGGTTATCGTAAAACTGCTGGAAAACTATGCCCGCGCCCACCAGCATGGCAGCAGATGAGGGGTGACACCGATGACGAGATTATTAGTTGTTGAACCCGGCTACTGCCCTTATCAAGCGGGTTTTTCCAGTGCGGCGACTGCGGTTTCCGAGGTAATCGAGGGTGAAAGCCAAATTCTAAAACCGTTTGGCACACATCGCATCGGGCTGATATGCAGCAAAGCCCAAAGCCGGCTGAAATATAACAGGCAGGTCAATGACGAGGGAATTACCGTGCGCGGGCGATTTCTCATCTGCGGGCTAAATGGTGATAAAGTCGTGGGCCTATCCAAAGACCAGGCAGACCGATACAGCCGTCTACTTTTTCTACCGCAAGTCGAAGATATGGCAAGCGGTGAACTGCCCGCCGCAAAGGTACGCCCGCAGGATGAACGCTACGGGAACAAACTATCTTTTTGGGAAAGGTTGGAAAGATAATGGAAGAAAAGACAGATAAAGTAGTCGGCTACATCGAATATCTCGGTGCAGGCGGGATGATCGGTGAAATCGTTCCTTACACAAGCGTGGAAAAATTCAAGGATGAAATTCTGGATTCCTTGGATTGTGGGCGGCCAGTGACACCGGTTGTATTCTCAGATGAACTGGATGAGCCACTCCAATTTGATTCAGACACCTATTTTCCGTGGGGATTTCGCAGCGAAATGCGAGTGCAAATCCCTTATGAAATCTATCAGACTAACAGGCGAGACCTTGTTTTTATGGAGTATTCTCCTGCGAGGCTCGCTGCCGGAGCAAAGGACTACGAACTCGTGTACAAGGGGCAGATGGAGCGTTGGGAAACGCTGGACAGCATTTATTCACGGCATAATCGGGATGACCGTCCAAACGCCAAAACTATGCGTTCCGTCTCTGTCAGCGATATTATTGTGACACACAAAGATAACGAGACACACGCTTTTTATGTTCAGCCGATTGGGTATAAGCAGGTAGATAACTTGTTGCCGGAACTTGAAAATGCCACACCGTCAAAAGCAGAACAGCACGAGCGATAAGGAGCAGCCTATGGCAAAATATGAAAATATCCGTGCGCTTGCCAAAAAGCAACTGCAAGCTGTCACGGAGAGCAGCGACCGCTGGAAAGCATTTTTGCAGACAGCGGCCATTGCTTATAATTATAGTTTCCCGAACCAGCTTTTGATTCACGAGCAAAGCCCCACCGCCACAGCCGTGGCCGACATAGCTTACTGGAATAATAATGCGGGTCGCTGGGTCAAGCGCGGCGCACACGGTATCGCGGTATTTGACACGCGGGCAAATTCTTCCCGGCTGCGGTATCTGTTTGACATTTCCGATACCATCCCCCGTGCGGAGGTCCCCGACGCGCTGCCGTGGGTCATTACAGACCAGAACTGGCGGCCTGTTTGGGATAAAATCGTAGCGGATAATCACGCTGACAGCATCCAGAGCGCCCTACTCATGCTCTCTACATCCTGCGTTGCCCAGCGCAGCGCCATGTTCACAACCGCACTGGGAAAAGCCATAGACGGCAGCAGCTTACAGTGGGCCAAGCCGGACGAACAGCGGCAGCTATTTATACAGCTTATCACCCAAAGCTGTCTGTATATGGCCGCGCTGCGGTGCGGCGTGGATACTGCGCGGCTGGACCTGTCTGCCCTTGAGTCTGTGAACCAGTTTGATACAAACCGCATTGCTCTGTGTTTGGGCAGCGCTTGCCAACAGGCGGCACGGCCTCTCATGCAGCAGATCGGCAGCATCACGAGAGAAATCGACAGTGTTGCACGCGCCGAAAAAGTCCGCTATTATGGTGACAAACAGGAAGAAACCAATAACACCAAGGAGGTCAACAATGGAGTACATGATGGTGAACGGCTACCAAATCCCGGCGCTGACGCTGAACGAGCCGCCGATGCCGGAAATCGGCAAGTACGGCAGCCTGCGGCGGAAATTCTTGCGAGAGAACGCGCCGGTGGTGTTCGACGAGATGCTGCTGGAGGGAACGCTGTACCCGCATCTGGCGGAGATGGACAACGCGGTACACCGGCAAATCGAACAGACGATGCAGACGCTGATGCAGCAGAGCACCGCCCCGAACCGGCAGACCGACCCTATGGGCTGGACGCAGTGGATGAACGCCTTGCAGAGCCAAGCCGAGGAACTGGCGATGCAGCAGATTTACAGCCTGTAATACAAGAACCCCAAGCGGAGAGCGATACCACGCCCTCCGCTTTTTCTGTACCCATTTCTGATTTGCCGCCGCTGAGCGATGAACTGATTCTAGGCTTGCTGGCGAAAGAATCCTCCAGCCGTGCCGACAATGCGGCTATTCTGGAATATTTCAATGAGCATCCCGACCTTGCCGAGCGCAGCGCCTTTTGCAAGCACTGTTACAAGCAAATTTATACATATTTGTTCGTGGATGACCATACCGTGGGTTTTATCCGGCATGATATGTACCTTGAACTTTGGGAGGGCAACTATCTTACCAAAACAGCGCAGGTCAATCTGACATGGGATGCTGTTGCCGCAAAGATTGCTGACCTTATCGAGCAAGGGCGGCTGATGGTTCCCATCAAGGCTACACCCGTGCAGCAGCAGATGGAGCAGCTTACTCTTACTCCCGAAGATTCTGAAAAGGCAGGGCTGCCGAGCCATGAGCAGCAAGCAAAAAATATCGACCTTGCGGCAGAAGCCAAAAGGTGGAACAAGCCCATCATTGACGCATCCGGCAAGTACATTACGGAGCAGGACATTACCGATGCACTGTGCAAAGGCGGCGGGTTTGAAGATAGCAAATTTCGCATTCAGCAATATTTCTCTGCACAGGTACTTCCTATCGAGGAAGATCAAGCCCGCTGGCTGAAAAAAGAATACGGCATCGGCGGCGGCACATGGTTCTTCCGTGATGGTGGGCACGGCTTTCTTGACCACATGGGCAAAAATCTTGAAATCACCCGACGTACAGAGGACGGCGAGTATCGCCGCGTTTTGAAGTGGAAAGAGGTTGCCCAACGCCTGCGGCTTTTGGTTTACAACGACCAGTATCTGACCGATGCCGAAAAAGCTACCTATCAGGCATGGGCAGCAGAACAGCAAGCCGCTCGTGCAGCGAACGATGCCGCACTCGCCCATGCAAAACACGCTATCGCGGATTTCTGCGAGAATGAGGGGCTAAACGAGCCGAATTTCTCCGACTTGACCCGCGTGGAGTTTGCTTACTCTACCACCGAGGACGATGAGCATGAGATCCAAGTGTATGCCAATCTTCTGCGGAACGAAATCCGCTATGAGGTTGACGGTAACATTGTCCATATCGACTACTTCCAAGATAACCACGAGCTTGCTGCGCAGGGCATTGAAAACAGCGCTTTCTCGGATTTTATCAATACCGCCGAAGCAGAGTTTGAAAAGCATCATCCGACTACAAGAAAAGTCGAAAAATCACCTGTAACTATCGGCAGCACGGTTTATCTGGAAGATGCCAGACCCTTTACCGTGGAGGAAATCGGCAGAGAAAACATTCATCTGCGGGATGAAAGTTTCCCGCTGGTAGGCCGTGCTGTCAGCCATGAAGAATTTGCGCGGCTGCTTGCGGCCAACCCCAAAAATGCAGCACTATCCACCCCAGAAGTTCCAAGCCGCCAAGCGCAGCCGGAAGAAGTTGCTGAATCCATCGTGGGCGAAATCGTTGAGGAGCCCAGCCCCTTTGTGGCACAGGTTATGGCGGATGCAGAACGGCTTTCGGCAGAAGATGAACCTTACCACCGTGAACCCATTACCTATGAAGCCCCTTATCTGGACAACCTGCCGACAGCACCGCGCGAAAAGTTTGCAGCCAATATTGCCGCCATCCAAAAGTTGAAAGAAATTGAGCAGCGCGTAGCGAACGGCGGCAGCCCTGCTTTTGAGGATGAGCAGAAAATTTTAGCACAGTACACGGGCTGGGGCGGGCTTTCGGATGCATTCGACCCGAACAAAAGTGCATGGTCGAACGAGTACAGCCAACTGAAAGCAGCATTGTCTGAATCCGAGTATGAAGCTGCCCGCAGCAGCACCCTGACGGCGTTTTATACCCCTGCCACCGTTATCCACCCCATCTACCGCGCACTGGAACGCTTCGGCGTAAAGGGCGGAAAAATCCTAGAACCCAGCATGGGCACAGGTGCATTTCTCGCACACGGACATTTTGGCAGCAGTGATGCCAAATTCTACGGCGTAGAATTGGACAGCATCACAGGCCGCATCTCCAAGCAGCTATATCAAAAGGCCAATATCCAAGTAACCGGCTATGAAAATGCGCTTCTCCCCGACAACTATTTTGACTGCGTTATTGGCAATGTCCCTTTCGGCAATTTCCAAGTCAATGACCCGCAGTATAACCGGCTGCATTTTCCCATTCACGACTATTTCTTTGCCAAGAGCATCGACAAGCTGCGCACCGGCGGCATCATGGCGTTCATCACCTCCAGCGGCACATTGGACAAAAAGGATGACCGTGCCCGCAAGTACATTGCCGAGCGCTGCGACCTCATCGGTGCGGTGCGCTTGCCCAACAATGCGTTCAAGGGCAGTGGAACTAAAATCATGACGGATGTGATTTTTCTGCAAAAGCGCGATACGCTGCGCCAGCAGGACGAGCCTTGGCTGCACCTTGCAGAAGATGCCAACGGCATTACCATGAACCGCTACTTTGTGGAGCACCCTGAAATGATTTGCGGCAGAATGGAGATAGTCGCAGGTCCGTATGGCCCGACTTCCACCTGCCAGCCGATAGACCCCGATGCGGTGGACCGTTTCGGAAAGCCGTTGCTGGAAACGCAAATCGACACTGCTATGCAGCACTTGACCGCCACGCTGACAAAAGCCGAAATTCCCATACAGGAGGAAAGCGGCGAGGACACCAAGTACATTGATGCCGATCCCTTTGTGCGTAATTTCAGCTACACGGTAAAGGACGATAAAATCTATTACCGCGAAGGCGCAGTCATGCGGGAGTGTAATCCCAACGCAGCCTCTGCCGAGCGTATCCGCAAACTGGTGGAACTGCGCGATACCACCCGCGCTCTGATCGATGCGCAGTTGCAGGACTTGTCGGACGAGGAAATCCACCGTCTGCAAGCCCAGCTTAATCGCCAGTATGATGCCTTCCGCGCCAAGCACGGCCTTATCAACAGCCGCAGCGCGGAGTTGTCTTTCCGGGATGACAGCAGCTACTATTTGCTGTGTTCACTGGAAAATGTCGATGAAAAAGGAAACTTTATCAGCAAGTCGGATATGTTCACCAAAAGGACTATCCGCTCTGCACAGATACCAGACCACGCCGACACGGCATCGGACGCTCTGGCACTGAGCATCGGGGAACGTGCCAAGGTCGATATGCCTTACATGATGCACCTTACCGGGAAAGATGAAGCAACGCTTGCCAAGGAACTGGCGGGCGTTATTTTTGTAGAGCCTTTCCGCAAACAGGAGGACGGCAGCCCTGTTTACCTTATGGCGGACGAGTATTTATCCGGCAATGTACGCGAAAAGCTGCGTATTGCTCATGTTGCAGCCGACCAAGACCCAGCGTTCCGCATCAATGTAGAAGCGTTGGAACAGGTGCAGCCCAAGGACTTGACGGCGGGCGAAATAACGGTTCGGTTGGGTGTCACATGGATCGGGCCGGAAATCATCAAGCGGTTTGCCGATGAACTTTTTCAGTCAACCTACCGCGAACAGAAAATAGCTGTCCGTTACAATGAATACCTGAATAACTGGTATATTTCCAACAAGAGCCAGGGCAACGATAATATCCGCGTCACGAACACCTACGGCACAAAACGTATCAACGGCTATCATTTGTTGGAGAACGCACTCAACCTGCGGGCCACCAAAATTTACGATACAATCTATGACGAAAACGGCAAGGAGCAGCATAAACTCAATGGTCCTGCCACCGAAGAAGCACAGGCCAAGCAGCGGATGATAGAAGATGCTTTTAAAGACTGGATTTTCAAGGACCGTGAACGCCGGGAAAGTTTGGTGGCGCTGTACAATGAAAAGTTCAACTGCATCCGCCCCCGTGAGTACGACGGCAGCCACATCCAGTTTTTCGGCATGAACCCGGAAATCGCGCTGCGGCCCCACCAGCGCAATGCCATTGCGCATATTTTGTACGGGCACAACACACTGCTGGCGCACGTTGTCGGCGCAGGAAAAACCTATGAGATGGTCGCCGCCGCGATGGAGAAAAAGCGATTGGGATTATGCAGCAAAACACTTGTCGCCGTGCCAAATCATCTGACAGGCCAATTTGCCAGTGAAGCACTGAAACTGTATCCCAACGCAAACATTTTAGTCACAACGCAGCGTGATTTTGAAAAAACGAACCGCAAGCGGTTTTGCGCCAAAATTGCCACCGGCAACTATGACATTGTGGTAATCGGTCACAGCCAGTTTGAAAAGATTCCACTTTCCGATGCCAGAAAAGCCGAGTTTATCCGCAAGCAAATTGACGAGCTGGAGATGCAGTTGGAGAGCATGGACAACAGCGAAAGCCGTCTGACCGTCAAGCAGTTGGAAAGTAAGAAAAAGCAGTTGAAAACCAAGCTGTCAAATTTGCTGGACGCCCCGAAGCGGGATGATGTGGTGACTTTTGAGGAACTGGGCGCAGACTCCCTCATGGTCGATGAAGCACACAATTTCAAGAACCTCATGACCGTTACAAAGATGCACAACATCGCGGGTATCAGCACCACCGAGAGCCAAAAGGCCAGTGACCTGTTTATGAAGTGCCAGTACCTTGATGAAATCACCGGGGCACGCGGCGTAACGTTTGCCACAGGCACCCCCATTTCCAACAGTATGACCGAGCTGTATACCATGCAGCGCTATTTGCAGCAGAACACCTTGGAACGCAACGGCCTTGCAAACTTTGACAGTTGGGCGGCCACCTTTGGCGAAACCGTCACAGCCATCGAACTTGCGCCGGAGGGAACCGGCTACCGCACAAAAACACGCTTTGCTCGTTTTTTCAATCTGCCGGAACTTATGGCAATGTTCAAGGAATGCGCTGACATTCAAACAGCAGATATGCTGAAACTGCCTGTCCCTGCCCTTGTGGGCGGCAAGCCGACCAACATCCAGCTAAAGCCCTCTGAAATACAAAAACAGATGGTAGCGGAATTGGGCGAACGGGCCGACAAAATCCGCAATAAAATGGTAAAGCCCTATGAGGACAATATGCTTAAAATCACCAACGACGGACGCAAATTGGCGCTGGATCAGCGCTTGATCGACCCCGACTTGCCCGATGATCCTGACAGCAAGGTCAATATCTGTGTGGGCAAAATTTTTGAGATATGGGAGCAAACCATGCCTCAACGCAGTGCGCAGCTTGTTTTCTGCGATCTGTCTACGCCCAAGGCGGGCGTTTTCAATGTCTACGATGACATGAAAGCAAAGCTGATCGAGCGCGGAATCCCCGAAACAGAAATTGCCTTCATCCATGAAGCAAACACCGATGCCCGCAAGACGGAACTTTTCGGAAAAGTTCGCAGCGGTGCAGTTCGCGTGCTGATGGGCAGCACCGCCAAAATGGGAGCCGGAACCAATGTCCAAAAGCGGTTGATCGCGTTGCACCATCTGGATGTACCGTGGCGGCCATCTGATATTGAGCAGCGTGAGGGCAGAATATTACGACAGGGCAATGAAAATAAGGAGGTCTATGTTTTCCGTTATGTAACGGAGGGAACATTTGATGCCTACTCGTGGCAGCTTATCGAAAATAAGCAAAAATTCATCGGGCAGATCATGACCTCAAAATCTCCGGCTCGCAGCTGCGATGATATGGACGAGGCTGCACTGTCCTACGCCGAGGTCAAGGCATTGGCGGCAGGCAATCCGCTTATCAAGGAAAAGATGGACTTGGACGTGCAGTTGACCCGTCTTAAAACACTGAAAGCTGCCCATGACAGCCAGCGTTATGAACTGGAAAATAAAATTGCCATCGGCTTCCCGGCTGAAATCCGAAAATGCAAAGAACAGATTGAAAATGCCACGGTAGACGCCGCCACCGTAAAGGAACACTCCGTAGTGGATGCGGACGGCAAAGATGTTTTCTGTATCCAGTTGGAAAAGAAAGTTTACTACGAAAAAGAACCTGCGGGGAAAGCCCTGTTAGGTCTGCTGGGCTTGGCACTGAATAGCGAAAAGCCCGTACCTATCGGGTATTTCAAGGGTATGGAACTGCAAATCCAACATCTGCCTTTTGGCAACGAGTACCATGCAAGATTGGCTGGCTCTGGTACATATAGCACTCAGCTGGGAGCTGATGTGCTAGGCAATCTGACACGCCTTTCCAATTTGGCAAATGGTATTGAACCGAGCATTGAAAAGACCCGCAATATGCAAATCCAGTTGGAACAGCAGCTTGCCAGCGCCGAGGAAGAAGTCAAGCGGCCATTTCCACAGGCAACGGAACTGACTGAAAAGAGTAAGCGTCTTGCGGTGCTGGAGGGACTGCTGAACATGAACGACAAAGACATTGTGACCGACACCGAGCCGGAACAACAGTGTCAGACCGACAATCGACAGCGTGGACAGGAGGAACGATAAATTTTATGATTAAAGGCAGAAAGACCAATCGTATACGCGACCACCCCAAGGATGAAAGGAGTAGTTTTTATGAAAAAATCTATTGTTGCATTGGGCATGGTATTGGCGCTGTCCGGGTGTGCAGCGGCAGCGGATGAAACTCTTGCGGCTGAACCGGCTGCACTGGTGGAAATCTCACCGGCCACCGAAGAAACTGCGCAGCTGGTGGAAGCTGCTGCAACTGCCGAACCTGCGCAGACAGCAACCCCTGAGCCGACACCCGAACCGACACCCGAACCGACACAGGCCCCCACGCCCGCGCCGACAGCAGAGCCTACGGCAGTCCCCACCGCAGAACCTACGCAAGCCCCGGTGGAGGAAACCGTAACCGCCACTCCGGCACAGGTTAGTATGAGTTATGGTGCGGTGCCGTTCGACCTTGCAGCCGGTACGGAGCAATGGTGGAGCATCGACAGCAGCGACAGCACATACTGGGCCGTGCAGGAGAACATCAACGCCATCCGTGCGGCGTCGGGACTTTCCCCGCTGGCAATGGACGGTGGGCTGAGCGCGGCGGCAGATGCCCGCTGCGAGAGCTTTGTCGCGGGCGGTGCGTTCGACCACAGCGGCATGACCACCCGCAGTGAAATCTGCGCAGCCGGTCCTATCGGCTCGGCCAGCAGCGTATGCAGCTATTGGCAGAACAGTCCTGCCCACTATGCCAACATCACCAACGCCAGCTTTACGAGCATGGGTGTGGCCTGTTGGTTTTGCTCCACCGCCGAGGGGCAGTATACCTACTGGACTGTTACCTTCAACTAAAACTCCTACTTGTTTTCATACACAAATTATGATATAATTTCTGTATGAAAGAGAGGTGCTATCTATGCCGAACATTCGTTCCAGCGCAGATTTAAGGAACAACTACAATGACATTTCCTCTTACTGCCATGCCTACAACGAACCGGTCTTTATTACCAAAAACGGTAAGGGCGACCTTGCCGTTATGAGCATGGAAACCTATGAGGAAATGGCGGGCCGCATTGAACTGTACAGCAAGCTGCAAGAGGGCCTTGCCGACGTGGAAGCCGGGAACACGCGCCCCTTTGCCGATGTTATGGCTGATTTGCGCCACCGCAGGGAGCGCAGATGAAATACAACATTCATGTCACCCAAGCCGCCGAGCGCGATATGGCGAACGCCTACGACTATATTGACCTTGTACTGAAAAATCCAACTGCCGCCGACAAGCTGTTGGATGTGGCCGACGAAAAAATCGGAGCACTGGCAGAATTCCCGCACAAATTTGAAGTCGTTTCCGACAAACTGCTTTCCTTATGGGGAATCCGCTTCACCATCGTTATGAATTACCTTGCGTTTTACACGGTGGACGATGCCACGCAAACGGTGCATATCGTGCGGTTTCTCTATGGCAAAAGCAACTGGATCACCATTCTGAAAACAGATGCAGCAAACGGAAGTTTACCGGTGTTTTCATAACCGAATATTTTACCCAAGCGCTCACTTTTGTGGGCGCTTTTTCTATTGGAGGAAAACATGATTTATGACGAACTTATTGAAGAATTAGCGTTGACCCTGCTTACAAAGGCAAGGTATGAGGGCTGTATTAGCGTTATAGACGGTTTCTCCCAGTGCGAGGAGGATAAAACTCGCATAGAGTATCCTGTTGACGCTGTTATGCGCATCATGCCGGTGGGCAGCGAAATCTGGCCGGAAGAGTGCGAACCGTTACTGAAAAAAATTGGTGCTGAAACGATTGGAGACGTTGCCGATTATCTGAACAAAAACGAATCCGAAAATTCAAGTGCCGATGATGTTCTTTCTACTGCATTGCTCAAAATCTGCTATGAAAATATGGACATGGACGGCAAGATGGTATTTTGGGAAGATATGCTTGAAAACAACTCCTTGGAATGGAGAGATGTTGAATGATTTGCATACACGAAGTGATTTATTCAGTATGCAGTCGTAATTTTTGTGGAATCTTATCTGCTTCGGAGGATTTTATGACGCACGATGAAATGATGAGTCTGCTGGCAAACACGCTGGCAGATGCAGCCGGGAGTTCCGGCTGTTTACCTATTTTGGACTGTTTCAGCCCGCATCCGGGAGAGGAAGTAACCGTAAGTATTCCTATGTGTGACGACACGGTGGATATTGTGCTGGAAGATCTCGATTTTCCGCACGAGTGGGAAGAATTGTTGGAGAACAGCGGTGCAGATACTATGGGCGACCTTGTTGATTACCTGTGCTATTGTTCGCAAAACAATATTTCTCTTGCCATTTCCCCTGAAGATGAGGAAAAGCTGTATGCAACGCTGATTGATGTCTGCTATGAAAATATGTCTTATGACAGGCAGGTCGATTTTTGGCGTCATGTGCTGGAAACCAATTCTTTGGTGTGCGAGGTAAAAGAATGACCCTGCAGGAGCAGCTCTGCGAAAAAATGCGGGTGGAGCAGAGCGCCTATTGCCTATGGCTGACCGCACAGCCGCCAGAAGAAATTCTACACCACGCCTACGAGTACAGCGTCCGTGAGGACATTATTCTGGCAACGGAAGAAATGAACCTCACCCCTGCACGGGTGCGGGCGCTGCTGAAATCTCCCGCGCCGCTGGCGGATGTGTATAAGGATTTTTCCAAGCTGGAAACCGATTATATGAGCATTGTGGCTCAGTGCGTGGAAGACCGCGCAGATGACTTGCTGAAAAAGGAGCAGCAGCAGAACCCACCCAAAGTATATCGACAGTCCGTCACTTATGCCCGCGAACACGGCGAATTGCAGCAGTACCATGCGTCTTGCCACTTGAATGAAAGGTGTCGGGACGAGATTGACGCAGCGCTTGCACAGCGCTTTGATGGTATGCGGCTGGGCTCTGGCGCTGTTGAACAGGTAGTGGCGGAATATGGTTTGGAGCGCACAAAATATGTGTTGGCAGCGGCCATTCAAACCCGTGATGGAGATGGTCGTATTTCTCGCACAAATAGAGAATGGGCAGATTCCATTCGCACGATCAAAGATATGGATCGCCGTGGATTTGACCGTTCCTGTTACTACGCTGACCTACAAGCGCATACCTGCCTATTGGACGGTTTTGTAAACCAAGTGCGAAAATTTGAAAAAGCAAAAGGCCAGCCCGCCCAAGATACCCCCGAAAGATAACCGCAGCGTCTGCATTTTGCAGGCGCTTTTTTTCGTGAAAAAATCTCTGCTTTGAAAGGATTTCACAATGAAAGAAACACATTATAAATTGAAGCATCGCGTTACCGCGCTGTTTGCGGCGGCGGTAATGCTCTGCTCCATGCTGCCCGGTGCAGCGTTTGCGGAGGAACCCACACCGCAGCCCACCGAGGAAACCGTGCAGATGGAGCAGCAGACCGAGCCGTCTGAAACAGACAACGGCCAGACCGACGAGAGCAGCCCCGACCCCGGCGAGGATGTAACCGAAGCCACCCCGGAAGCGGCAGAAGAGCAGCCCGCTGAAGAAGAAATCCCTGCTGCCGTTGTCGGCGCGGAACTGTACACCGATCTCCCCAATGCACCCATTGGTTCCTACATCGGCAGCGAGGGTCTGCCGGTTGCCACCGGTGAAACTAAAATCGGTATTTCCGAGTGGCCCGAAAGCCAACTGGAAGAAACCAGCGGCAGCTATCTGACCGCCGCTGCACTGGACAATGACGGCCTTACCATGGCCGCGCCCCTGCTGGACGGCGCAGACTATGCCATTGTTCCTATTATGGTGCAGGTGGAGTACCCCGCCGACGGCAGCACGCTCGATCTGGTTCTGCCGGACAGCGTGACCCTGCTGGACTACTACGGCGCGCCCGCCGAGGATGCTGAAAGCCTGCTGCACAACGAATACAGCGAAACCTCCGCTGCCGTGCTGGGTGTATATGTACAGGCAGATGCGAATTTTACCGCGCAGCTGGTTTATACCGCGCCGGATGGCAGCACACTGACTAAGACATTAAATGTAACCATCGACCGCAATGCCACTGCCGAGTATCCTTTCCCCGACAGTGAAATTGCCGCCTTTGCCGAGCGCCCCACCCCTGCGGTGACCAGCGGCAAGATCACCAAGGTTGCCAAGGTCAACGGCACTTGGCTGATCTGGTTCAACGGCGAACCCGCCTACTGCTGCACCCCTGGCGCAGACGGCCAGCCCAAGAACTGTCCAACGTACACTTATGTCAATACTTCTATGGTTGGCGCAGACCAGTATGTACCCGGCGACCACTATGGCAACCAGTACAGAATCTGGGGCGGTTTGACCCAGCTTTCGCTCGGTATGCAGGAGCTCCCTCCGGTTGCGCTCTCCGCAGAAGCGCCGAGTTTGCTGGATTTCTGCCGCACGATCTATACAAATGCGCAGATGCAGATTATCGAGAATTATCCTGACAGCACTGCCGCCAAAATTCTTATTGGATCCGCGCAGACGCTGTTGGAGGGCACAGACGCTTACGCATCCGCCCGCGGCTACTATACCTATATTTATCAGCCGGGCCGTGCGGGCTGGCAGACTGTGGCTGTGATTGGCCCCGAAATCTCCGATGACGAACCGAACCCCAAACCCATCGTGCAGGAAATTTACGCCAACTGGGAAGCCCCTGCGCAGACCGCAAGCGGTAGCTTTGATTTTGACTACGGTATCATCACCAACAAGGTGCAGCTTAAAACCACCGAGAAAGTGGACGGCGCGACCATCGAGATTGAACCCATCACCAAAAGCGGTACTATTGACGGCGGCACATGGAATATTTCTCCCGCAGATAAACAGAGCGTTACCACTGCTGGCCACACCAACGATGACAATTTTCAAAACAATGGCGGTGCTGCATCTGCAAGTTGGACGCTGCACTACTCCGTAAGCAAAACCACCGACAGCCGCAACGGACGAGTAGGCCCCTACACCACGCAGGACGAAGCCGATGCAGCCGCCGACAGCGCCCGCGATGCTGCGATTGCCGAGTTGCAGGGCGAGGCCCAGCGCATGGTGGACAATGCGGTTGCATCTGCAAAGGCAGAACTGGCGAACGTCAAATTCCGCTATGAGGAAGTGGGTGTTCCATACGGTTTTGAAATGTATTGGGGCAGCAACGGCAGCAACCAGACCATTTCTGTACCGGCCAATTCAAACAATGCCTATCTGATGAAAAACGATGAATGGTCCTTGCAGGTCAACATCAAGAAAACCGACAGCGAAACCGGCAATCAGATTGCTGCCGACGCGCAATATGAGATTTTCCAGTGGGATACTGTAACAGGCAAATACCAGCCCACCGGCGGTTACAACACTTACAGTGTGCAGCGTCAGGGAGATGGCAGCTATGCGGTCATCAACAGTGCGGCCTATGCGACCACGGATTCTATGCGCCACACCCTCTACTACACACAACGTAATGCGGGCAAGTTTATCATCGTGGAAACCAAAGCGCCCACAGGCTATTTTGGCGATTGGACAGACATCAATCATCCCGGCATGGCCAACACTCCGCTGGGCAAGCGCGGTTACTATATCGAAATCACCGAGGACAGCGACAATTCTGTAATCTGGCTGGACAACGCTGACTATAATGCCGACATTGCCGCTACCGATAAAGGCGGCACCAAACTTGTCACCAGTACAGGCGTAGAAACCACCGTTACCATCTACGACACTGCCAAGGATCCCCGTCGTACTTATAACACCGACAATAGCGGCAAGGCGGCCAATGAGGACAGCTACACAATCACGCCCACAGACGGCGTTATGAAAAATGACCGCACCTTGGGCGAAATCAGCATCTCCAAGGTTGACCTTGATGCCGTGCGGTATGTGGGCGGCAGCGCCGCCCACGGCACAGCCCTTGCCAGCGGGCAAGCTCACGGCGATGCCGCGCTGGATGGCGCGGTGTACGACCTTTACGCCGCCGAAGATATTACGCACCCCGATGGCGAGACCGGCGTAGTGGACTACTCCAAAATCGTGGATACAGACGGCAATCCCATCTGGCACACTACAATCCGCGACAACAGCGGGCAGTGGGTGTCTGATTATTTACCCGTTCTGAAAAAAGACCACCTTGTAGCCAGCGCTAAAATCGAGAATGGCTGGCTGTGCTTCAGCAATTTGTACCTCGGCAAATATTATGTCGTAGAGCGCTCCACCGGCGTGGTTATCCCGCTGCGTGGCGGCGCTCTTGTTGTTTCCAGCACCTATCCCACCGTGGACAGCCGCACCAAGGCAGCCACCGGGCAGACCGCCGCGCTTGCCAAGAACGGCAGCGGGCAGTACACGGATTGGGTGTACAAGAACCAGTTTTCTACAGTCTCTAAAAGTAAAGCGTTGGATGGCTCTTGGACTTACGATGCCTATTACCTGTCCTTTGCAGACGGCTACCTCTGCGATGAACATAACTACTACATCACGCCAGCCTATTCTGATGAGGGTTGGTATGTAGAAAAGACCACCTTTGCCGACAATCGACAGGCAGCCGGTGAACAGATCGACAAGACCAGCTACAGCGCCAATTACCACATCCATGCGGATAACGCTTTGGCCGAGAGCCAAGACCAAGTGGCAAAAGGCAATGTAGAAATCAGCAAAATCGTATCCTCCAGCGGCCAAAGCAATGGACTGGAACTGGAGGGCGCGGGCTTTACATTCTTCCTTGTGTCCGACCTGTCCAAACTGAAGCAGTTTGAGCAGACCCGCAGCGGCAGCTACACCCTGCAAAGCATTTTGGATGCCTACATTGATAAGACCTACGATAACGAGCATCCGAAGTGGGATTTTTCTGCGGAAACGCAGGCCATCGCAAAGACCTATGAGGTCAACGCTGACGAAATTGCCGCGTACAACAAAACGCTGACTGCCGCAGGAGAAAACAAGAACGGCAAGGGCGATGGCTGGCAGCCCACCGGCAGCGCCAACGAATACCAGCTTGCCGAAATCTTCAGCAATGACACCGGGAATATTCGTGTGCAGGGCTTGCCCTATGGCACTTATCTGGTCGTGGAAACCACCGTACCGCACGACCTGTTCCAAGCTGAGCCTTTTATTGTCACCGTTGACCCCGAACAGGATAACAACCCATGGGGCGCTATGGCCACCCCCAAGGACAGCGTAATGACAGGCTCTGACAGTTATCAGAAATTCACCGTACTGGACGAGGAAATCGAAGTTTATCTCCGCATCACCAAAGTTGACGAGGAAACCGGCAAACCGGTACTGCTGCCCGACACCGCTTTCCAAATCTACTGGCTGGACGAGCAGGGGCATTACCGTTATGACAGCAACGGCAATCCGAAGCTCATCACGATGACCGATACCGTCAACGGCCATCTGACAAAAGATGTAACCACTTTTTACACCAACAGCGAGGGCATCTTGACGCTGCCCGAAAAACTTACGCTGGGGATATATCGCATTGTGGAAGTTACCGGCCCGAACGGACTCTAGAACGAATGGCTGGATTCTGCCGGATACGAAAACGGGGTCCTTGCCGATGATGCCGATGGCAGCTACTATGTGGATTTTGAAATCACCACAGAACGTATTTATGCAGCCACCGGCGACAAAAACGAGAACGGCATGGATACCCTTGTGATTGGTGAAAACTACTCTAACCATGAGACGCTGGGCAAATTGACGATCCGCAAAACAGGCGGGGTCTTAGCTGGCTGGAAAACAGAAGCGGGCGCACTTGACCCGTGGATGACCGGCGAGGCCGAGGACGGCAATTTTGTGTATGAAACCCGCCCGCTGGCCGGTGCCGAGTATACCATCACGGCAGCCGAGGACATCTACACGCAGGATCGCCAGCTTGATAACTACGGCAACCGCACCCTCTGGTACGCCAAGGGCGATGTGGTGGCAGTCGTAACCACAGGCGACGGCACTGCCGACACTGCCGTCTTTGCCCCTGCCCGCACCAAGGCCACCTACGATTTCCTGTCCGTAATCCATGACGGCACGATTGGCGAAGTCAGTGTGACCCTGCCGCTGGGCAGCTACCACATTGAGGAAACCAAGCCGCCTTACGGCTATATCGGCACCACTGAAAGCTATGATGTCACCTTTGCATGGGATAACGAACTGAACGATGTGGTTATGGCCACGAGCATTGCCAAGGTTGACGGCGCTGCATCTTCCCAGAGTTTTGAGGTCGTGCGCAGCAAGGATGCCAACGCAGATTTCACCGAGCAGCAGACCTTAAAATTCTACAATGACCGCGAAAAGGCCAAAGTAGGTGTTTACAAAGTTGACCGCGAAACCGGCAAATACCTTGCGGGTGCGGTATTCAACCTGTACGCTGCCGACGATATTTACAGTGTGGACGGAAAACTGCTGTTTGCAGCGGGCGAACTGGTCGCCACCAGCCCCGAAACTGGCGCAGACGGCTACACCTATTTTGACTGCGATATTCCTATTCGCGGCGAGTATTACGGCAGCAGCATCCGCAAGGACGCCACCACCAACAGCGGTAATTACATCGTCAAGGAACTCCGCGCCCCTCTCGGCTATTACGTCAACGAGGAGCCGATGGAAGTCACTTTCACCTATGATGGACAAGCTATTATGGTGCTGGATAACACCTGTGCCAACAAGCCTACGGAAATGTGGGTAAGCAAACGTGACCTTACCAACGATGAGGAACTGCCCGGCGCCACTCTTGCTATCAAGGACATGGACGGCAATACCGTAACCACATGGGTGTCCACCGATGAGCCGCATCGCGTGACCGGGCTGCATTTCGGTGAATCTTACACACTGACGGAGATCCGCGCCGCTGATGGGTACGCACTGGCCAATGATATTACTTTCCGCCTGATTCAGAAATCCGATGAGGACGGCAATCATCTGGAGGAGTGCGAAGTTTACTATCTGACCACCAAGAACATTTTGTTCTGGAAGTGGGATGACTGGAAACTGCTGGACGATGCCACCGTTATTATGCAGGATGATATTACCAAGGTGCAGATTTCCAAGAAAGACCTTACCACCAAGGAAGAACTTCCCGGTGCGGAACTGGTTATCAAGGACAAGGACGGCACCGAGATTGAACGTTGGATTTCCACAAACGAGCCACATTATGTGGAAAAGATGCCCGCAGGAGATTATACACTGACGGAAATCACCGCACCCAACGGCTACAAGGTTGCAGAAAGCATCGACTTTACCGTTCTGCCCACCGGCGAGATTCAGACCGTGGTAATGAAAGATGCCCGCGAGGACACACCGACACCTACCCCCGACAACACGCCGACCCCGGACCATACTCCGCAGCCCACGCCGAACACGACCCCAGCGCCGACACCCGTGCCCGCTGCACCCACTGCAACACCCACGCCGCTGCTGACGATTCCTAAGACCGGCGACAATTCTTCGTTGGGACTGCTGCTGGCGATTGCGGGAATCTCTCTTGCAGGGCTGGCCGTTCTGGTCCACAAGAGCGCCCGCCGCAAAGATATTGCGCCCCGTGACGATGATGACGAGGACACCGAGGACTAAGGAATAATCGGAAAATGAAATATACTTTTTTACAGGGAGGACCGCGTGGCCCTCCCTATTTTTATAGGAGAGAAGATGGCAAAACACATTTTAAGTTGCAGTTTCGGAAAAGACAGTATCGCCACCGCGTTGCTGGCCTTGCAGCATGGTGAACCGCTGGACGAACTTGTGTATTGCGAGGTCATGTTCAGCGAGGAAATATCCGGCGAGCTGCCCGAACACAACCGATTTATCCACGAAACGGCAATCCCGTATTTTGAACAGCGCGGCATCCCGACACGGGTTTTGCGCTCCGAAAAGACCTATCTATCCTGCTTTTACCATGTTGTCACACGAGGAAAAACCAAGGGATTGCTTTCGGGATTCCCGCTGAGTGGGCGCTGTACAATTCAGCGGGATTGCAAGCTGCCGCCGATCAAGGCATATCAGAAGGCATTGCCCCCGGACACGGTGCAGTACATCGGCATCGCCGCAGATGAACCCAAGCGACTGGCACGATTAAAGCCCGGCCAGATTTCTTTGCTGGACAAGTACCATGTGGCCGAACCAGAAGCGAGGTCTATGTGCGCAGCTGAGGGGCTGCTGTCCCCGCTGTATGACTTCACTAAACGCGGGGGTTGTTGGTTTTGCCCGAACGCATCGGTCAGCGAACTGCGGCATCTGTACTACTACCACCCAGACTTATGGCAACGCTTGCTCGAATTGCAGGACGTGCCGAACAAAACCACCGAGCGCTTTAGCTGGCGGCGGACGGTTCGTGAGATAGATGTGCGCTTTCGGTTGGAGGGCGAACAACTAAGTTTTTATGAGGAAAGGTAAATAATGGACGAACAGAAAAAACCTCGCGCGTGGATTTACGCGCGTATTCCCGGTGACTATGACGGCACCATGAACAGCTATAAAGTTTGCTCAATGCAGGCGCTGCATGACGGCTGTGATATTGTCGGTGGGCGCCTCGACGTACGCGGCGGATGGCTGCTGCGTCCAGGCTACCGTGATATGATGCGGCAGATTAAGGGTGGAAAAGTTGACCGCGTTTACATCTGCCGTATGCGGCAGATCAGCGGCAAGGAGCGCCACTTGTACTCCTTTTTCAAGCGGCTCATGCAGCGCGGCATACAGGTCACAGCCACCGAGTACAGTTTGCGTGACCGGGTAAATATGTTTCGGTTAGCCAGACGGGTCGAACGCTATGCTACCCGAAAGGGGTTGCAGCTGCCGTGGTGATTTTCAGCAGGCGGCGTACTGTGCCTATGGCACAGTACGAGCAAGCACGGCAATGTGATATCACATCGCCCACTTGTTAGGGGAATACCCCTAAAACCCCTGCATCGGATGGTGAATTATGAAAGCAAGAACCTATAAAAAACTCCTACGGCTCAATCAAGACGAGCAGGAACGACTGCGGTATTTAAGTAAAAGCACAGGGCTAAATCAAGAGCAAGTGCTGCGCAAAGTGTTGATGGACGCTCCACTTCTGGAGCGTCCGACAGCCGACTACATAAAAATGTCACGCCAAATTGCAGCCCTTGGCAACAATCTAAACCAGCTTGCCCACATTGCCAACGCCAGCGGAAAAGTAAGTAATACCGACTTGCTGACTGCAAAACAAATCATGGAGCAAATATGGAGGTACATTAAGGGAGGTGGGGTCCAATAGCTTATACAAAAATCAAAGCAGTAAAGCAGCATCTGCAACGATGTCTGGATTATACCAGCAATCCAAACAAAACTGAAAAATTTGCTGATGATGATTTAAGGCGGCTCTTATCCTATACGCAGGACCAAGATAAGACAGAGCATCAACTGTATGTGACAGGCTTTCATTGTGACCCGGAGACAGCCTGTATGAGCATGGAATTAACCAAACGATTGTGGGAGCAACCCACGGATAAGGGAGTTTTGGCCTACCACATCATACAAAGTTTCAGCCCCGGTGAAGCCACGCCCGACCAAGTACACGAGATTGGCTGTGAATTTGCACAGCGGTTTCTTGCGGATCGGTTTGAGTGTACGGTCAGCACCCATTTGGACAAAGGCCACCTGCACAATCATATAGTCGTCAATTCGGTATCCTATGCGGACGGAAAAATGTTCCGCAACAACTTTGACACCTACTACCACGGAATCCGACAGGTATCGGATGAACTTTGCAGAGAGAATCGGCTGTCCGTCATCGAAACGGACGGCAAGGGAA